>Ga0070741_10000228_pt1 | contig 212873 bp, 181 predicted proteins | sample Coa_R1_4_FD_66440 | JGI IMG/M metagenome (GOLD analysis project Ga0070741, IMG submission 66440) | Surface soil microbial communities from Centralia Pennsylvania, which are recovering from an underground coalmine fire - Coalmine... | ecosystem: Environmental > Terrestrial > Soil >...
GGACGTTGTGACCATGCCCGTAAGGGCAATCGATGAGGTCGATGCTAGCACACAAAGGAGAGATGCGCAATTCCGCTGTCGCGTCAACGCGACAGTCCCCTTGCGCTAAATTACCTATGGCTATGTGCGTCTGGATACACTGGCATTCATGGACAGTGCGCTCAACCTCTATCGATCCCTGGGCTTCTATGCCATTGAGCCATACCGTGACATTTCCGCGTCGCTCCGGCAGTACATTTGTTTCCGCGAATTGAATCTCAAGCGTGCGTGAGCACTGAGGGGCTAGTGTTCCAATGAGGGACATCAGGAAGGTCATCATCGTCGGATTGGGCGCAATAGGGAGCATCTATGCCGCGAAGCTGAAGCAGTATGATCCTGACTGCGTTCGCGTCCTGGTCGATCAGCAGCGTCTCGAACGGTACAGGGCACATGGCATCGTCCTGAACGGCGTCCGCCATGACTTCGATTACGTGCTGCCGGGGCCAAGCCAGGCGAAGGCCGATCTGATTCTCATTGCCACCAAAGCCGATGGATTGCAAGATGCCATTGCTGCTATTGAAGGCTTCGTACACGGCGAAACCCTCATCCTATCGTTGCTGAACGGCATTACCAGTGAAGAGCAGATCGCCGAGCGCTATGGGTGGGATAAGGTGCTCCACGCCTTTTTTGTGGGTCACGGCAGCACGCGGTCCGGGAATGCTGTCACCTTCGATGGGGTGGGACGGATCGTCTTCGGCAAAGCCAACGCGCACACGCGAACGCCAGGAGTGGACGCTCTATGCCGCTTCTTTGACCGGGCGGGAATAGCCTATGAAATCCCCGACGACATCCTGTTTGCCATGTGGTGTAAGTTTGTCCTCAATGTCGGGGTGAATCAGGCGTCGGCTGTCCTTCGCGCCAGTTACGGCACATTTCAACGCAGCGAAAGGGCATACGCTATCGCGCTGGAGTTGATGCAGGAGGCAGTATTGATCGCCCAACGAGTGGGCATTCACAACGCAGACGCGATCCTGCCCTGGTGCAAGGATTTCATTCGCAACATGCCCCCCGCCTTCAAATCCTCCATGCTGCAAGACATTGAGGCGGGAAACAAGACCGAGGTCGATATTTTTGGCGGCGCAGTTTGTGCGCTCGGACAAAAGTACGGCGTTCCGACTCCGCACAACGAGATGTTCTTGAGGCTCATCAAGGCACTGGAAGAAATTGCCGCGTGACCATATGGGTTAATGGGTTACGCTGAGGTTCACCCGCGCGCCGGGCTGAACGTGCGTCGTATCCTTTCTCCGGCACTTTTGTTTACCTCACCCCCAACCCCTCTCCACCTAGTGGAGAGGGGAGTCCACACCGCTGATCTCCCCCTCTCTGCCTGCGGGACCGATGTACTCATCGGCGGGGCCGGGGGGCGAGGTCAAGTTGACTCATGCGGCCCCAAGCCCCAAGTCTCTGAGTAAGACTCCCGCTCCGCGCCGCTGGCGGGAGCGGGGGGCCGGATTGTGGTTCCGGCTAGAAGCCGAAAACCTGTCGCGCCGTCTGAAGCAGTAGGTAGCTGTTCAGCGTAACGATCAGGATAGTGACCGCCCAGGCCACCACCTTGAGCGCGGGGGAGTTCACGAACGGCCCCATCTTGGCCTTGTCGCTGGTGAACTGCACCAGCGGCACGACGGCGAAGGACAGTTGCAGCGACAGAATGACCTGGCTGAGGATCAACAGTTGGCCGATGCCCCGTTCGCCGTACAGCGCCGCGACAATGACCGCCGGGACGATAGCCATCAGGCGGCTAACGAGCCGCCGCAGCCAGGGCCGCATCCGGACGCTCAGGAAACCTTCCAGAACGATCTGCCCGGCCAGCGTACCAGTCAGCGTCGAGTTCTGACCGGAGGCCAGCAGCGCGACGGCAAATACGATGCTGGCGAGCGATACGCCCAAAACAGGCGTCAACAATTGGTAGGCGTCGTTGATGTCGGCCACGTTTTCGTAGGGCGTGCCGTGAAAGGTCGCAGCGGACAGGATCAGGATGGCGGCGTTGATGAAGAAGGCCGTCATCAGCGCGCCCGTCGAGTCAAGCGTTGCGAACTTGATAGCCTTGCGCTTGCCCTCTTCGGTCTGTTCGAAGGCGCGCGTCTGGACGATGCTCGAATGCAGGTACAGGTTGTGCGGCATGACCGTCGCGCCCAGGATGCCGATGGCAATGTACAGCGCCGACGGGTTGTTGATGATCTGCACCGAAGGGATCAGCCCGGCGACCACCTCACCAGGCACAGGGTGCGCGATCAGCAGTTCATACAGGAAGCACAGGCCAATCACCCCGATCAGGGTAGCGACCAGCGCCTCGACGTAGCGGAAGCCCTTATGTTGCAGGAATAAGACCACGATCACGTCCGCTGCGGTGATGACAACGCCCAGCACCAGCGGGATGCCGAACAGCAGATTCAGGGCAATCGCGGAGCCGATCACCTCTGCCAGGTCGCAGGCCGCGATGGCGATCTCACACAAGACCCACAGGAACAGGGTGACGGGCCGCGAGTAGTGATCGCGGCAAGCCTGGGCCAGGTCGCGCCCGGTGACAATGCCGAGCTTGAGCGCCAGGTGTTGGAGCAAGATCGCCATCAGGTTCGAGATGAGGATGACGGACAGCAGCAGGTAGCCGAACTGCGCGCCACCCGCCAGGTCAGTAGCCCAGTTGCCGGGGTCCATGTAGCCGACGGCAACCATCAGGCCGGGGCCAGCGTAGGCCAGGAACGTGCGCCAGAAACCGGCACGGTGCGGGATGGCTACCGTCGCGTGGACTTCGGGCAGTGAAGGCGCAGAGCGCTTCAGACGCCAGCCCGGTTCGTGGTAAGCAGGCGTGTTATCAAGCTGTTGATTCCCGATCATGACGATTCATCTACTTCCGACAAATTCGGTTTTCCCCGAAAGTTGTTCTGTATATTCCTGTATCCCCACCCTATTTTAGGTCGGTCTAAATTCTTGTCAATAGGCAATCTGAATCTCTCACCCTTTTCGTGAGGATGCACAATGCGTATAATGTCATCCATCGCAGTGGGCCAGTTGAAATGTAATGGAAAGGGAACGGCTGGTGTCGAAAAGTTACCATATCTGGACGCTCGGCTGCCAGATGAACGTGGCCGATTCGCAGCGCCTGGCGAGCGAACTGGAAAAAATGGGCTACCGGGCCGTCGAAGACCCCGACAGCGCCGACGTACTGGTCATCAACACCTGTGTCGTGCGCCAGAGTGCCGAAGACAAGGCGGTAGGACGTCTCCAATCGCTGCGCCCTGTCAAGGAAAAATACCCCGACAAGGTGATCGGGTTAATGGGCTGCATGGTCGGCGTGCGCGACCCGCTGCCGCTCCGCAAGCGCTTCCCTTACGTGGACGTGTTCATGGCCCCCTCTCAGCCGGAACCGATGGTCAGGTTTTTGCAGGATCGCGGCGTCGAGAACGACTTCAAGGCCGTCGAAGACGCCGAACGTGCCCGGCGCGACGCCATCCAGGACGAGGAAATCCTGGTGCTGCCTGCCCACGAGCGCGGCACGCTGATCTCGGCGCACGTCCCGGTGGTGTACGGCTGTTCGCACGCCTGCTCGTTCTGCATCATCCCCTTCCGGCGCGGTGTCGAGCGCAGCCGCAGTGTGGGTGAAATCGTGGCCGAGGTGCGCAGCCTGGCGCGGCAGGGCGTGAAGGAAATCACGCTGCTCGGTCAGATCGTGGATCGCTATGGCAAGGACATCCCGGATGGCCCCGATCTGTCCGACCTGCTGCGGGTCGTTCACGACGCCGGAACCGCCGAAGGGCTGGAACGTATTCGCTTCCTGACCAGCCACCCCAATTACATGACCGACAAACTGCTGGACACGGTGGCCGAACTGCCCCATGTCATGCCGCACATCGAAGTGCCCGTCCAGGCGGGCGACGATGAGGTGCTGGCGCGCATGAAACGTGGCTACACGCAGGCGGACTACCGCCGCCTGATCGAGCGTATTCGCCAGCGCATCCCTGGCGTGGCGATCCACACCGACATCATTGTCGGCTTCCCCGGCGAAACGGAAGCCCAGTTTAACGAGACATACAACTTGCTGCGCGATCTCAAGCTGGACAAGGCGCACATCGCCAAGTACAGCCCACGCCCGCAGACGGTCAGCGCCCGCACCATGCCCGACGACGTGCCAGAGGAGGAAAAGGAACGCCGCCGCAAGGCGCTGGACGACCAGCAGGCCGAGATCGTGGCCGAGATCAATCGGCGCTTCCTGGGCCAGACTGTGCCCGTCCTGGTCGAAGATTTGCACGGCGGCAAGTGGCGCGGGCGCACGCCGCAAAACAAGCTGGTGTTCTTCGAGGATCACAGCCAGGATCGGCGCGGGCAGGTAGTGGACGTGGAGATCGTCTGGACTGGCCCCTGGTCAATGCAGGGCCGCCTGCCGGGCAGCGCCCCCATCCCGCTGATGCCCGTCGAGGTTGAGGTCGAGCGGTAAGCCTTTTCCAGTTTGCCGCGTTCCAGGTGAATTGAAGCCCCTCTCCACCTTATGGAGAGGGGTTAGGGGTGAGGTACACTAGGCTCCTGTCGCCGCATCCAGGTTGATGCCGCTTTCGGCCAGGGCGGTCAGCTTCTTGTCGGCCATGCCTTCCTCGTCGAGCGTCTGCTGCAACACGCGGGCGTGATCCGGCATTCCGAGCAGTTGAGCATAGGTGCGCACTGTGCCATATCCGGCCATTTCGGCTGCTAAACTTAAAGGGACCTGCGCGGGCGGCGTCAGAGGGACAATGTTGAAATCAATCAACCTGGGCGTGGCATTTGTGTTGGAACTGTGTTTGCTGGTTGCGTTCGCTTACCTGGGCTTTCAGCTAGGCGCAACGCCCCTCGTCAAGGTCGTGCTCGCCATTGGCGCGGCGGTGCTGGTCGCGCTGATCTGGGGGCGGTACATGGCTCCCAAATCCGAAACGCGGCTCACCGGCGCGGCCTATCTCGCGTTGAAATTCGTGCTCTTTGGACTAGCCGCACTTGGCCTGGCGATCTTCGGGCAGGGCACACTGGCGATCATTTTCGCCGTCGTCTCGCTCATCAATCAGGTCTTGCTGCTGGTCTGGCAGCAGGAAACGTTACAAGAAGTCAGTCCGAAGAAGAAACATCCGGCGTAGAGTCAGTCGTCATTGACCCTGCCCAAGTCCGTGAGTGCAAGGGAGCCTGGAACGATGCCTTCCTGGAAAAAGAACAGACTGCGGCTGAAAGCTGATCACCAGTGGAAGGCCCGGCCCGGCCATAAAATCTTCGTGGCAGATCGCGGTGCGGTGCGCTTCGACATTCCCGAAACGTGGGTGGTCGTGCCCGAATCGGACTGTGTGAGGCTCTACGACAAGCAGCCGCCCGATGATGACTGTACACTAGGCGTTTCATACCTGCGGCTGCCGCCGATGGCTTGGAGCGAACTGCCGCTGAAAAAGCTCCTCGAGGAAGCCGTCAAAGAAACCGAGAGGGAAGTTATCTCGACGGGTGAGATCGTCGAACTGCACCGCGCCGACCTGGAAATCGTCTGGCGCGAGATGCACTTCATTGACGCCCAGGAACGCCGCGAAGCTATCTCGCGGGTCTGCCTGGGACGACGCAAGCTGATCCAGAGTCTGATCACCTTCGACTTCTGGCTGACCGATCTGGATTGGTGCAACCCGGTCTGGGAGGAGGTACTGGCATCGCTGACGCTGGCCGAGTACGTCTCCGACCCGACGACGGGCAAACCGCGCAAGCCGAGCCGGGTGTCATAGGGCGGGAGTCGACCTTCCGCAACTGCCACCACACATCGCCCCAGGCTTCCAGGCCGACCTTGTTCCAATCCAGGGGCGGCCGTACTTTGAGCAGTTTTTCCTGACGGCCCATTGCGAAAGAGCGCTCGTAATGGGCATGGCCCTGCTCCCTCCGCACCCTGTAGAGAGGCCGGGTGAGGCCAGCCCCACTCACTCTGTCTCAACAAACCGCCGCAAGACGTTCTCGGTGACGCGCGACACGTTATTGTCGTAGTGGTTGTGGGATAGGCTGCCACTCCACGAAATCGAGCCAACCGAAAACACGGCTCCGTCGTTGGGCGTCTCGAAATAGACCATATCCGCGTGGATAGTCGAAATTTGCCCTTTAACCAGGCCGCCGCTGATCTCCGTCACATCCTCGATGCAAGGCAGCACAAAGCGGTCATGGCCCGAAGACCTGGCAAGTAACAGCGCGTGCGGCGGTGTGCCCAACAGCGCGTCCATCCGATCCAGTTCATCCCCGGCAGCGCCGCCCAGGACCAGCCCGAAGTTGCCGATGATCTCATCCGCGCCGATGCCGTTGAAAATGAAGGCGGCGCGCGGATCGAAACTGCCCGCCTGCCGGGTGTAGCCGGGCGCCTGGCCGTTCCAGCCCTGCGCCGTAAAACCGATGCCCGCGATCTGGTTGGGTGCTTTGCCGCGATGCCGCCACAGCCCGCCCATCTCGCCTGTCGTGCTATGGTACGCCTCGCCGGGCGCGGAGTTCCAGGCCCGTGTGCCGCCGATCCCGCGCCGCACCTCGATGATGTGCGGGCGTTCAGGATCAACGCTCGTCACCCAGTAAAAGCCGTTGCCGCCCAGGTACATCAACCGCCCGCCATGAGACAGATAGCCCTCCAGCGCGGTCAGCATCGGCGTTGTCCAGTATTCGGGGTGCGACCCGGTGATCACGGCTTTGTACTGGCCGAGCAGCGCTTCCCCTTCAAAATGCAGATCCTCGTCCGTCAGCACGTCGTAGTCGAAGCCTTTGTTCTCCAGCCAGTCGATCATGTACAGATCGGCGGCCAGATGGCGCGGCGCGCCCGTCACCCACGAGCGGTAGGTGGGCCGCAGCGAGACAATCGGGCGCAGGCGTGAGGAGTAGCAATAGCCGCTGCGGTCCGTGTGGATATCGTAGATGGACGCGGCGAACTCCGGGTGTTCGGCCAGATACAGGTCGAGCGGGTCTTTCTCGATCTTGCGGCTGGTGATCCCGGCGGCGTGTTCGTCAAAGGAGCGCATCCGGTCATTGGCGTAGGCCAGGTAGGTCATGGTCGGCAGCAGGAAGGCAGCCCGGCCTGTGGCCGTACCCCGGCGCGGGCGCACCACGAACGGGATGTGATCGACCTGATCGCCCGCGCGGAGCCGGGCCGCGTACAGGCCGCTTTTCAGCCCGTCGGGAAGCGTCCATTCAAAGGATGGCTCCCAGCGCGCATCTTCCAGATCGTCCTCGTGGAAGCAAATCGCGCCGTACTGCTGCGGCGCAACCTTGAAGTCGAACTCGGTGGCCGTCCAGTTGTAGCCGGTCACGGCCCGCATCGGCATGTTGATCGCTTTACCGTGAAGTTTGTGCGGGCCACTATCCGTCACTTTAGAGGACATGATGTCGGCGGCAAAATCCCAGGCGGCAAGCAAGTTTTCAATTGTGTCCGGCGCTGTCCCTGCTCGTAGCGCCTCGATCTCGGCGTGGCCGAGGGCACGCGAAAACAGGCGCGGCCTGTCGATCTTGCCGTTGAATGGCCCACCGATCACGCCATCCGGATCGACAAACGCAGCGCCGATCAGCAGAGGAGCATCATTGGCAGCGATCTGCCGGGTTTGCGCATCCAGGACCAGGGTAGCCGAGGAATCTTCCAGGGGCCAGTTGGAGAGCGGAATGTGGTAAAGCACCACGTCAGCGCGATCCGGCGCGTAACTGGCCGCCACAAAATACCACTCGTGACTGCGCAGCGCACTACCCGATGAGTGGCGTTCGACCTGGCCGCTGCCGTCCCCCAGCCAGAAGGCCAGTTCGCCATTTTCCGCTATCGCCAGCGCATAGCCCGCCGACCTGTCCTGTGACCACTTCGAAAGGATGCCCTGGAATTTTCCATTGCCCGGCGTGGTGGGGTAAATCCACGCCTGGATGGTCAGGCTTTGCAGGCCGGCCAGTGGCGCGCTGTTCTCGACACGGACGTAGGAGCCGCTGTGCGCGATCTGTTTGCGCCCCACGTACTGGCCGCTCACAGGCGTACCGATCACTTCCTCCTTGAAGCCGGGGCCAGCCGGGTTGTTGTCGGCGTGGATCAGGCGGACGATGTCGGCCTGGTAATTCGGCAGGTCAGTGCTGACCATGAAGCGGATGCTTTCACCTGCGGCGACGCTGAATCGATTGGCATACCCTGTCAATTCGGCTGGCATAGTTCCCCCGTGCGGATCATGGCGTTGGACGCATTTTGTGACTCCCGGTTCCTTTAATATACTCAAATGGCGCAAACAGGCATAACGTTGTAGACTTGCTACTGCGCAATACCGAATCCCAGACCTGAATTCAATAATTAACACGTGTCCGGTTCGTCCCAAAGCCAGGCAGTACGACAGACGAAAGCACACGGAACTGGCTCACAGCGCGGACAGGCTGGCGTCCGTTGCCCGCGATCCGAGGAAAGGAGGCGGTGTATTTGTCGATAGTTTTAGCGCTTGCCCGCCGTTGATCTGTGTCGAGACTGGCTCAAATTGATTTAACTTAGGAGACATTATGAACAGCGAACAACAATACATTATCGAGACTGGCCTGCGGAATGAACTCGCCCAGGGGCGGATCACACGCCGCCAGTTCATTCAGGGCATGATCATGCTCGGTCTGGGCGCTGCCGGGATCGGTGCGCTGGGCGCTCCCTCCCTCTCGGCGCTGGCCCAGGATCGGCCTCTGACCCCGACGTTCTACCAGTGGATTATCGACCTGCATCCGGGCGTTCAGGATGTCAACAAGAACTTCAAAGACCTGAACTTCCAGATCGCGCCGGTGCAGGGCTTCGACGTGGCCCGCTTCATCGCCGAGGGCAAGAACCAGCAGAGCACCTGGGACGTGTACGTGGGCATGACGCCCTTCGTGGAAATGGCTTCGCTCATCAAGGCCGACGTGATCGAGCCGTGGGACAAGTACATCCCGAAGGACGTGATCGACGACATGATTCCGTCCATCCGCGAGGAATGCACGGTGGATGGCAAGCTGTACTCGTGGCCGTTCCTGCTGGACATCATCGTGCAGGGCTACAACTCGGCCATCACCAACAAGGCGGGCGTCCCGGATAAACCGCCGGCAGACTGGGACGAGTACCTTGCCAACTCGAAGACAGTGCTCGACAAAGGTGCGGCTCGCTACGGCTGTACGTTTGATGCGCACGGCTGGCGCTCGCTGGGGCCGATCACGCACAGCATTAGCACTGACGTGTATTACAAGCTGGGCAATGACCCGATGGGTCTGTTCGACTTCACCAGCGAACCGGCCATTCAGGCCCTGCAAATCATGAAGCAGATGCTCGACCTATCCTCCGCAAACGCGCTGCAACCCGGCACGACGGACGGCGGCGTCAACAGCACACCGGACGAGGTCGCCTTTGCCAGCCAGGCCGTTGCCTACTACATCAAGTACCAGAATGCGCCACTGCGCTTCGCCGCCAAGTGGCCCGATCCGAAGGCGCTGCGCCTGGGCGCGCTGCCCAAAGCGAAGGGCGGAGCCGGGTCAACCATCTTCTGGACGACGGGCGCGTGCCTGTTCAAGTGGGGCAAGAACAAGGAGAAGGCCGCCGAATACCTGAAGGCGCTGACCTACAACGACAAAATCTGGCAGGACTCGATTGCGGGCAGTTCGGCAGGCCACCCCGGCCAGTTGCCACCCTTCAAGTCCATCTATGCCAAGTGGGAGAAAGACCAGCCCGATTGGTTGAAGGCCGAGGCGTGGGTTCCACTGGTGCGCGCGCAGCTTGACGTTGCCAAAGCCATCCCCAACCATGCGTTTGGCCTCCAACAGTTCGTGATCGGCCAACCGCTGTGGGAAAAATATCTGACGGGTGAGGAGAAAGACCCGAAGGTAGCGATGCAGGCCGCAAAGGATGCCGTTGCTGCCGAAATCAAGAAGGCGGGCTGAGAAATACACGCCCCTCTTCAGTAGGAGAGGGGCATCAGCACGCTAGAAAGCTCACCTGGTTATTGCCCCCTCCCTGCGAGGCGGAGAGGGGGTTGGAGGTGTGGTGAAACCAACCCTCCACAGACGCGAGGCACGTGATGGCAACCCTTCGCACATCGACAGCACAGCCCGCCGGGGCACTGCACATTGGCTGGCAGGCGCTGCGCCACAGCATCAACTGGCTCTACCTGGTTCCGGCGCTGGTGTTTTTCATCGGCTACCAGGTTTACCCGATCATCCAGGTCTTTCTGATCAGCTTCACCGATTACCATTACTTGCGGCCAGGCCCCGCCGCGTGGGTCGGGCTGCAAAACTACGTCAACGCTCTGGGTGATCCGCTGGTCGGGCAGGGCTTGCTGCGTGCCGCCGCCTTCACGGTGATGTTCCTGCCCGGCACAATCTTCGTTCCCCTGTTCCTGGCGATCCTGGTAGACCGGGTCAAGAACAAGCGCCTGAGCGTGTTGTACCGCATGATCCTGCTCATTCCGGCGGTCATCCCCGGCCCGATGATTTTCATCCTGTGGAAGTGGATGTACGACTTTGAGATCGGGCCGATCAACCATCTGCTGGTGGACGTCTTGCACCTGTTTACCTTCCGCACCGCCCCGCAGTGGTTGGGGAACTCGGCGCTGGCGCTGCCTGCCATCGCCGTGATGGAGGTGTGGTGGGGCCTGGGCTACCACACCATGTTCTTTCTGGCCGGCCTCGCCTCCATTCCCCACGAATTGTTTGACGCAGCGAAGGTGGACGGCGCGAACGAATGGAAAATGTTCTGGCACGTTACGCGGCCACGCTTGCAGCCCGTCTTGCTGATCCTGGTCGTGCTGCGCTTTGGCTCGGCAATGGCCGTTATTGACGAATATCTGATCATGGGTGGCTTTAATCGTGCCCTGCCCACTTACACCTGGACCGTCTATATGTGGCATCTCGGCTTCCAGTTGGGCGATTGGTTCCAGGGCTACGCCGCTGCCATCGGCTGGATTGGCGCGGCGGCAATGCTGGTCGTGGTCGTTTTCTTGTTTCGGATCTTCCGCAACCGGGACTAAGGGCTAGGAGAATCCGGCGATGGACTTTGCTAAATCGTTAGCCCGACCCCAGGCTGTTGCGGTCACGTCCCGGCCCCGGCGTGGGATCAGCCTGCGGGACATTCTGCTGCACGGTACGCTGATCTTCTTCTGTGCCATCGTCATCCTGCCGCTGGCCTGGGTGTTCTTGCTTTCGATCAAGTCCATTGGTGACGCTTACACGGGGTCGTTCTGGCCGGAACACTTCGACTTCTCGCATTACGGCTATGTGTTTGGGCACATTCCGACCCTGGTGCAGAACATGCTCAACAGCATCGTCGTCACGCTCTCGACAGTGGTGCTGACCAGTACGTGCGCGGTGCTGGCGGGCTTTGCGCTGGTGCATCTGCGGCTGCCGGGCCGGGCACTGGTCGTCAGCCTGCTGGTCGGGTCGCTGTTCTTCCCGACACGCCTGATCTCGCTGATCGCCATCTTCGAGATACAGAACCAACTGCATCTGATCAATACGATCATCGGGCTGATCCTGCCTTACGTGACGCTGAACCTGGCGATCAGCATCCTGATCATGCGCGGCATTTTTGAGCAGATTTCGCCGGAGATCGTGGACGCGGCGCGTATCGATGGCTGCGGATCGTGGCGCACCTTGCGCTCGGTGATGCTGCCGCTGGTCATCAACGGCATCATCGTGCTGGTCATCGTCAATTTTGTGACGGCCTGGGGCGAGTATCTGCTGGCCTTCACCCTGACCAACGATCAGGCAGTACGCACCGTCCCCGTCGTGCTTGCCAGCGCCTTCGGCGGCATGGGCGAATGGGACTGGCCGCGCATTGCAGCCGTCTACATCATGGTCATTGTGCCGGGCATTGTCGCCTTCGCCGTCGCGCAGCGCTGGTACATGCGTGGGCTGCTCGAAGGTGCGCTGAAAGTCTGAATGAAACCTCACCCCCTGGCCCCCTCTCCGCCGTGCAGAGAGGGGGAACCGGTCAGGACTGCGTAGAAGATTTGCGCCCCTCTCCAGTTGGAGAGGGGCCGGGGGTGAGGTCAGGCCCTGCGTATCACGTCCAGCCCACCCATGTAGGGCCGCAGCACGTCCGGGATGACTACGCTGCCGTCGGCCTGCTGGTAGTTTTCCAGGACAGCAATGATGGTGCGGGGCAGCGCCAGCCCTGAACCGTTGAGTGTATGGACGTATTCCGGCTTGGCGCCGCGTTCGGGCCGGTAACGGATCTGCGCACGGCGGGCCTGGAACGCCTCGCAATTGCTGCACGAGCTAACTTCCAGCCACTCCTGGCAGCCGGGCGCCCACATTTCCAGATCGTACTTTTTGCTGGCTGCGAAGCCCAGATCGCCCGTCACCTGCTCCACGCGCCGGAAGGGAATTTTCAGCGCTCGGCAGACATCCGAGGCGGCCTCGACCAGCGATTCGAGTTCGGCATAGCTGGTTTCGGGCGTGGTGATCTTGTACATCTCGACCTTCTCAAACTGGTGGACGCGCTTGATGCCGCGCACGTCGCGCCCGGCGCTGGTCTGCTCGCGCCGCCAGCACGGAGTCTGCGCTACGTAGTACAGCGGCAACTGATCCGCCTCCAGGATTTCGCCCCGGTGCAGGTTCGTGATCGAGACTTCCGCCGTCGGCAGCAGATACAGTTGGGCGTCGGGATCGCTGTACACCACGTCACGGAACTTGGGGAACTGCGCCGCGCCATAGAGCATTTCCTCTTTGACCAGGAACGGCGTATAGACCTCGGTGAAGCCGTGCTGCTGCGTATGCATGTCCAGGTAGAAGGCAATCAGCGCCCGCTGCAAACGTGCGCCCATGCCCTTGAGGACGTAGAAGCGCGTCCCAGCCAACTTGACACCCCGGTCAAAGTCGATGATGTCCAGGGCCGGGCCAAGTTCCCAATGTGGTTTGGGCGTGAAGTCAAACTGCCGGATTTCGCCCTCGTGCGGGTAAATAATGTTCTCCGCGTCGCTGACGCCCACCTTGACGCTCTCGTGGGGCAGGTTGGGTATCCACAGCATGTTCTCGTTCAGTTCGGCCTCGACCTGTTCAATCTCCTTGCCTAGCGCCTCGACCTGATCCCCAATACCGCGCAGGGCATTCGCCAGGTCGTCCAGCGCCGCCTTCGGATCGCCGTCCGCCTTACCATCGGCGGGTGGGTTCGCCAGCAGGTCGAGTGCACGCTCAAACTCGCGGGCACTGATCGCGGCGACGGCCTGCTGCGCCGCGTGAACCTGTGCGGCGGGCGCAAGTTGTTTGTTGCCCCGGAAGCGCCCCATCGCTTTGTTCAGCCTGTTCCGCTCGGCTTGCAGCGTTTCCGTCTCGGCCAGCAGTGCGCGGCGGCACTTGTCCAGCGCGACAATCGTATCGATACGCGCCACTGCCGTTTCATCCTGTAACTTGGCGATCTGCTCTTTGACCCAGTCCGGTTTCTCCCGGATCAACGCCATGTCAAGCATCCTTTTCTTCTCCTGTGGTTGTCGTCTCAGGTTCAGGCGGAGTGGTGCGCTCCGGCCAGCGCGGCCCCCGGCGAAAATCGTTGCGGATGCGGATCGCGGCAGCGACCAGCCCGACGATGATGACAATAAAAACCAGAACGTCGAACACCTGCGGCGTCAGAAAACTCATACGGTTGCCTTTCCGGCACAAAACAAAATCCCCGCCTGAATCACTGCTCAGGACGGGGGACCCGTGGTGCCACCTGGCTTTGCTGCCTGTCTATCGTGCCCGGCAGCCTCATTCGTGCGCGTTAACGGGCGTACCCGGCTGACCTTAGCCCATAATGCGGTTCGACCAGCAACTATTCGGGAGTGGACTTCGGCCCTACCGCTGCCGCCTCGCACCGCCCGGCGGCTCACTGCAAACGGGTTCAGACCTACTAAGCTCCGTCAAAGTTATTGCGGCGCATTGTATCAGCGCCGGGGTAGCCTGTCAACCTCGAGACGTCACACGTTACATCTCCGTTGTCACTTTTGGGGCTGTCTGAACCTGAAGGCGACTGCCGAGGGGGTAGCCGGTACATAGCCCATCCGGCGTGAGATTTCCTGGGCAGTGAAGAGCACAAGCGATGACAATTCGGGGACTCGGCCTTGGACGATCTCCGGGTCAGAACCCGAAAGGCTACATGCGCCGAACACGCGCCCTCGATCATTTCGTATCGGCGCGCCGATACAGAAGGTGCCACTTTCATGCTCTTCCCGGTCAAGGGCATAGCCCTGTGCGCGGATTTGTTCGAGTTCTCGAAGGAGCGCGGCAGGATCGGTAATCGTTCGGTTCGTGTAAGCTGGCAAGCCGACGTTGTTGACGATCTCATCCGTTTCGGATCGGGGAAGGAAGGCCAGGGTCGCTTTGCCATTGGCTGTACAGTGCAATGGCACACGTTCCCCGACTGCCGTCCGGGCCAGCAGCCGCTGTGGCGACTCGACGGCGTAAATATACAGACTGTGGCCGCCTTCCAGTACGGTTAGGTAGACGGATTCACGGCAGGTGTCGGCCAGTTCGCGCAGCAGAGGGGCAGCGCGGTCACGCAATTCGACGTTGACGCGCACTGCCTGTGTGAGCGCGATGACTGCCGTGCCCAGGGCATAGTGGTCACGATCAACCTTCTCGATGTAACCACGGGAGAGCAGGGTCGCCAGCAGGTTATGAACGGTGCTCTTGGGCATATCCAGACGTTCGCTGATTTCGGCCAGCGTCAGGCGTGGTTCGGACACGCTGAACAAGTTCATCAAGTCGATAGCTTTCAGCAGAGAATTGTTCATGACAGGTGTCTCTACGCAGGTTGGTAGCTCTTTGGTGTGTTTAAATCTCTATGCGCCCTTGATGCCAGTCAAGGAAATGCCCTGGATAAACTGGCGCTGTAACAGCAGAAACACAATAATGGGCGGGAGCGCCGCAATCACGGCTCCGGCCATTGACTGGCCGTATAGCTGGACGGACATGCTCAGGCCGGGGCGCAACGTCATGAACTGAGCGATACCGACAGGCAGCGTCCGCGCCGCATCGCTCTGTGTCACGATCAGCGGCCAGAAAAAGCTGTTCCAGGCCGATAGGAACGTGATGATTGCGACGGCACTGAGCGCGGGGCGCGCCAGCGGCAAGATGATCGCCCACCAGATGCGCACCGCGCTGGCCCCATCAACGCGCGCTGCGTCCTCCAACTCGTAGGGAATGCCCAGGAAGAACTGGCGCATCAGGAAGACGCCGGTGACATTCGCGCCTATGGGCAGGATCAGGGCCAGGTAATTGTCGGTGAGTCCCAGCTTGGAGAAGGCCAGGAACAGGGGAACTACCGTGATCTGAAGCGGAATAAACAACATCGACAGGATGACCGCGAAAATCAGGTTGCGGCCCCAAAATTCCATACGGGCCAGCGCGTACCCGGCTAGCGAGTCGAGAAACACGGTCAGCAGCGTCGCCAGGACTGCAACAACGACGCTGTTCAGCATCCAGCGCAGAATAGGAAATTTCTCGAATACGGCCTGGAAGTTCTCCAGCGTGATAGTGCGCGGAATCCAGTGGATTTCAATTGTGGCGATCTCCGATTCGGGTTTCAGGGCTGTGGAAACCATCCAGGCAATCGGAGCCAGTGCCAGGACGACAATGATGACCAGCATGATGTACCACAGGATTTGCCCCGCGCGAGACTTCATGCCGAGGCTCCTTTCAGGCCACGCCGATAGGCCCGTGTCTGCACCAGCGCAAAGATGATCAGCAGTGCAAAAAGCAAACCCGCAATGGCTGCCCCATATCCCATCTTGAAGAACTGAAACGCCGTGACGTAGATGTATTGTACCAGGGTCAGGGTAGCGCTCCCCGGCCCGCCGGAGGTCATGACATAGACCTGATCGAAGACCTGGAACGAGTTGATGATCGCCAGCAGGATGACCAGAAACGTCGTCGGAGCCAGCAGCGGCAGCGTGATGTACCGGAATAGCCCCCAGGATGAGGCCCCATCGATGCGAGCCGCTTCGTAGAGTTCCTCAGGTATATCCTGTAATCCGGCCAGGAACAGCACCATTCCATAACCCACCGTCCACCAGACCGTTGCCAGCACAATCGCGTACATGGCTGCCCGTTCATCGGTCAGCCACGGGACGTTCGGGATACCGAGTTTGCCCAAATATACGTTGATCAGGCCGTAATCCTTCTCCAACAACCAGGTCCACACGACGCCGACTGCGGTGGACATCATCACGTAGGGCGTGAAGACGGCCACCCGGCCCAACGTTCGGCCACGCCGGGGCTGGTTGAGGAAAATAGCCAGCGCCAGACCAAGCACGACCAGCAGCGGAACCGTGAGCGCCGTGAAGAACAGCGTGTTTCGCAGTGCGGTGAGCAGCCTCGGATCACGGAACATGGCCTCGTAATTCGCCAGACCGACCCACTGCGGCTGACCAACCACAGCCCAATTGGTGAACGAAACCCCCAGCCCCGCTACGGCAGGCCCCAGCCGGAATGTCACAAAAAACAACAGGTAAGGGAGCAGAAAGAGGTAGGGTGTCCAGCGGAAGTGGCGTTCAGCCGCAGCAGTCTGGGCCACTGTTCGTGGCCGAGGCAGAATTCGGAGCATCTCTCACCTCGAAGATGGCGGTGCGTCCTGTTCATCAGGACGCACCATTTCGTCATTGAGAAGCGGTTACGGGGTCGCCAGGATGCTATTGATGGTATCGCAAGCAGTCTTCACCTCGGCTCGTGGGTCGGCCTGCTTGAGGATAATGTTTTGCGCCATGACCATGATCGGCGTTGGTGCATTGGTCGCAAAGATCTGGTTGTATTTGACGGTGTTGGGCAGCGTCACTTCGACGGGCATCTGGCTGATGAACGCCTGACGGCCTGTCATCGACTGAAAGTCTTTCGATTCCATGACCGCCTTAAAGGCAGGCAGGTTGCCGGATTTTGCCCAGGCAGTGGAGTTGGCGGCCAGCCATTCTAGGAATTGTACGGCGGCTCCCTGTTTGGCCGGATCGGCCTTAGAAGGGAGCGTGAGGGTGTGCCCGCTGCCCCAGACTGCCGGTTTGTCGAAGATGACCGGGAAGGGCGCATCGGCCCAGTTAAACCCATCTTTAGCCTGGCTGTCTTCAAGTTGAGGCATCCGCCAGGGGCCATCGACCAGCATTGCAGTACGCTTGGAGAGGAAATCACGCGGGTAATCCGTCTGACCCTGCGGCGCGACATTTTCCTTGTAGACCAGGTCTTGCAGGAATTGCCAGGCGGCGGTGGCCTTATCTACATCGATGGCGCAGCTCTTGCCATCCTCTGAGAGGAATTTGCCGCCCTCCTGGTTGTACAGGCTGTACCACTCATAGAAGGCGTGATGGTTGGTATACATGTTGATCCCGTACTGGACAATGTTCTTGGGATCGAAGCCCTGCTCACCGGCGTGCTTCCCGTTCTTGTCGAGGGTCAGAAGTCGAGCATCCTCCAGCAGTTCCTTGCCAGTTTTCGGCGGGTCTTTGATCCCGGCAGCTTTGAAGAGATCGACGTTGTAGAACAGCCCGTGCATATGCATGTCCAGGGGAATGCCATACTGCTTTCCATCGTAGGACGAGAACTTCCAGGCCGTATCCAGATAGTTGTCGGGTTTAATGACCGTTGACTTGGCAATCACATCGTCCAGAGGCGTCAGCAGGCCCAGGCCAACAAACTGCGGAATCTCCGGGGGATGCATGGCAAGGATATCTGGCGACTTATTGGCGCCAGCCGCTACCAGGAACGCGTCGAACAGGGGCGACCAGGCCTGGGTTGTCAGGTTGACCTGGATATCGGGATTCTTGTCGTTCCACTGTTTGACGATACCTTTCATCGTGTCGGCATCGGGGCCGGTCCAACCACCCCAGAATTCCAGGGTTACTTTTTCCCTTGCTGTGGTGGCAAAGCTTGGCACAACGAGTGCCAACAACACGATGCACAGTACAGCATATCTAAGTAATTGTTTCATAGATTCTCTCTCCATACCAAGAATTTGATTGGCCCACCGAACTGGCAGATCGTACCCGCAACGCCGTTTCCCGTTTGTGATCGGTTGTCTTCCCTCCTGTCTAGCCAACATGAACAGCAGATAAATCGAGTCTCAGAGCGTTAAGCTCGTCCCAACGTTGGGCAATGGCAGCCGCTGACGCCTGGGGAAGCGGTGAGCGTACCGTACCTACCGAGACGCCGCGCCGGGCAAGGATGGCTTTGAACAGCGACAGATCGCCGCCATCGGCTAGAATCCGGCGCACCGCGTCTACCTGCCGCTGAAGCTCCCTGGCCTGCACCAGATCACCGGACGTAGCCGCGTGATACAGCGCGACCAGTAATTCCGGGAATACGTTGGCGTTGCCCGAAACGCAGGCCTCGACCCCCATCGCTATTGCCGCCAGAATCAAGCCATCGCTGCCATTGACGGCATTGAAATGTCCGGCGCGTAACGGCAGGCAGGCAGTAAGGGTTGCGAGCGAACCGCTACTATCCTTCATGCCGATAATGTTCGGACAACACTCAACCAGGCGTGTGACCAGTTCGCTGGAGATGTTATTCCCGGTCAATTGTGGAATGTTGTACAGGTAGATGGGGAAATCGGGAACAGCAGCAGCAACCTGTTGAAAATACTGGAACAGTGCCTCGTCGGCCAGGCGATAATAATACGGCGTGACGACTGCTGCTGCGTTAGCACCGGCTGCCTGAGCGTGCTGCGCCAGCGCAATCGTGTCCCGCGTCGTGAGCGCGCCAACCTGGATAATCACTGGCACGCGCCCGGCGGTCTCTCTGAGGATGATCTCCGCCAGTTTGCGCCGCTCGTCAAGGGTCAGGAGTGGCCCTTCGCCCGTTGTCCCGCCCGGAAAAAGCCCGTGAATACCGCGTTCGATGAGGAAATTCACCAGTTGGCGCACCACCGCTGCGTCAACTGCGCCAGCACTGTCAAAAGGGGTGAGCAGTGGGACGATGATCCCTTTGAGCTTCCAGTCATTCATGAATTTCGTTCTCCCGCAGCCAGCTCTCGCTAAAACTGGCCCATTCGATGTGCTCTCGGCGATAGGTATAAACGATGTGAATCCGCCCGTCGCCGGTTTGGGCCAGCGTGGGGTATGAATACTCGGCGTGTCCGTCTTCGAGAGTTTGCCGCCAGCGCCAACGCTCATCCTCTTCAGCCAGTGCAACGCAGAGCGGTGTGCGCAGCCGGTCGCTGTTGTTGAAAGCCAGCGCAAGCGCGCCACTTTGCAGACGAAGCAAATCGATCCCCGAATTCGGGTTGGGGATGGGCGTCGGCGCCGGGGGTGACCAGCATTCGCCGCCATCCAGGGATTCTGTCCGCCAGATGCGCCCGCCACGAGTACGCAGATAGGCCAGCAGATACCCACCAGATACCTGCACGACACACGGATGGATGTTGCCGTCTGGTGTGCTGATCGGTTGGGTCAAACGCCACGATTGCGCGTCGTCGTCTGAAATCAGCATTCTCGATTGCCAAGTGTTCTCGTCGTACACGGGCAGGATGCAGCGTCCTGGCAGGCTGACCGGACGACTGCGGAACATCAGGCCAGGGTAGTCTAGCACTGGCATCGGTGATTCCCACGACTGTCCATTATCGCGGGATCGTTGCCAGAAAGGCTGCGCGCTCGTCCAGTCACGGCCCATGATCACCACAAAGAAGAGCCAGAGTTCGCCATTGGGTCGGGTCCAAAAGACGGGCTGCCCAAGTGAATGGCCCTCCACCTCTGCAACCACCTGGGGTTGGCTCCAGGACTCGCCATGCACGGCGCGTCTGGATGCGAGGATGGCAACATCCGGCGCTGTTTCGTAGGAACCGGCGAACCAGGCAGCCAGCAAGGAACCATCACCCAATACTGTCAGTGTGGCACAATGGGCTAAGGGGTGACTGTCGAGCCGTTCAAAGATCGGCGCTTTGGTCAGCATCTTGCCACGCTTTTCCTAACCTGTACTTTCCCGGCACACACAAGCGCCCAGGAGGCCAGTTGACGATTGCTGGCTGCCGTTTATTCCAGTGGGTGAATGACTACATCCTTGAACTCCAATCCGGATCGTAGTTTACCATTCAACATTATGGAATACAATTTGAAATTTCACACCACAGCGGCAATCGCCTTGAAGGTCAATGGAGGTACAGCGGGGGGCCAGAGTGTGCAAACAAGCCGGCGGAAGTATTGCGAATTGGTGGACTGAGCGCGCGCCGAAGGGCAAAAAGTCAGGTGCAAATCGAGACATCTGGCAAGCTCAAAGCGGCGAACTTTTGATGCAATCGCCCCGAAACTCACCCCGCCCCCTCTCCACCTTGTGGAGAGGGGAGTCCACACCGCCGATGTTTCGCTTGCGGACAAGGGGGCCGGGAGTGAGATCAACCGTCTCAGGCTGGCGTATTAACCGGACGGTTCGCACCACCCATGTTGCGCATCCGGAAGGCCAACACGACCAGCAGAATGCCAAACAAAATGGCATACACGCCGACCATCCACAACAAGGCCAGGATGCCCGCCCCTGGCGAAATGACCAGCAGAATGCCGAAGATCACCGACAGCAAGCCGCTCAACCCAAGCAGCCACTCGTTCTGAATTTCCTCGCGCAGCCGGATCGCTTCCAGGATCTCGAAGATGCCAGTGACCACTGCCCAGGCCGCAACCACGTACAAGATGGTCAGGGCCGTAATGCCCGGCCAGACGAACGCGATCACCCCGGCAATAATGCTGACGATGCCTTCCAGCAGCAGCCACCACCACTGCCGATAGCGTTCGTGAATCCTGACCGCCGTAATGACATTGCCGATGCCATCTACAAGCAGGTAAGCCGATAGGACCAGAATCAGCGCCTGAAGGCTGATGCCCGGCATCAGAAAAACCAGTATGCCAAACAAGATTGCGACGAGGCCGCGGAGTGCTACCATCCACCAGTTGTGCGATAGATGCGTGACCATTTGCACCTCCACCGGGAATTGATGACCCATCCTCGATGCTATCGCGGCGCGACGCACAGTGCCATATTTTCTCATCGATCTCTACTCGCGGATGAGCCGGAGGTCAGTTAGCTGTTTCAGGTCAATCGCGGTTACAATTGCTGAATTGAAAGATGCGGGTGAGCAGAATCCGGTGAAGGATCAATCCACTGGATAAAGTGTTTTGTGGGAAACACTATGCACAAAGATGATTTGCCCAAACCTGGCCCGTTGTCGGCATTCCGGCGCATTTTTGTGCCACAGACCGGTAGCAACAAATCCGCTGGCGCACCCTCAGCGCCGCGTGCAGCTCCGTCCGGCAGTGCTCCTCTCCGAACGTTGAGTCTGTCCCCGAGCGAGGAACAATTACGCTCGCTGATCGCGTCGATTGACGCGCTGGTGTTTTCCATCGACCTGGAAGGCAAATTCCTGGTTTATCATGCACCGCCGGCTTCGGCGGGCGATACGCTGACCACGCCCAAAGGTATTTACGTCGGCCAGCGCTATCGTGACATCCTGCCGGAGAACCTGGTCAGGCAGCTTGAAACGGTTATTGCACAGGTCACGAAGGACTACCACACCCGTCACCTGGATTACAGCCTGACGGTGGACGGCGAAGAACGCTTCTTCAGCGCGCGGGTGTCGCCGCTGATCGGGGCACGTCCGAGTTTGCTCGGCGTGACGGTGGTGGCCGATGACGTGACCGAGGCGGTGCGCGCCCGGCAGCGCCAGCTACGCCTCCTGGGGCTGGAACAACTCAACCGCACGCTGACCGCACTGTTCCTGCAATCGGACGATCCCGATCAGGCGGTGAATGAAGCGCTAGAACGGGCCGGGCAATCCCTGGATGTGTGCCGCGCCTACATCTTCCACTTCCGTGAAAACGAGCGCTTGCTGGACATCACGCATGAATGGTGTGCGCCCGGCGTGGCCTCGAACCTCGGCAAGTTACAGGGGTTGGCCTTCGATGAGATTCTGCCTTCTTTCCTGGCGCTGCTCACCCGCGACGGCGTGATCGCGCCCTCGCACCTCCGCGACCTTCCGGAAGATATTGGCAAGTTCCTGGCGGATCGGGGCGTCGTTACGGCGCTCCTGTTGCCTTTTTACGTCGAGAAGCGGCTGCAAGGCTTCATCGGCTTCGACGAGATGCGCCGCGAACGCCAATGGTTGCCAGAAGAGATCGCCGCCGTCCGCACCATCACCCAGAGTTATTCGCGTGCCCTGGAACGTCAGCGCACCCAGCTTGTGCTCATCCAGGCCCGCGATGCGGCGTTGCGCTCGGCCCGGCTCAAGACGGAGTTTATGTCGAACATGAGCCACGAGATTCGCACACCTATGACCAGCATTCTCGGAATGCTTGAACTGCTCATGGAGTGCAGCCTGACCGACGAACAGCGCGAATACGCCCAACTGGGCTATGCCAGCGCCAAGAACCTCTTGCAACTTCTGGATGACATCCTGGACTTCTCCAAAATCGAGGCGAAAAGCGTGGTGCTGGAAGCCGTGCCCACCGATTTACGTGGCTTGATCACCGAGATCAGCAGCATGCTGGCTCCCGAAGCGGCTCGAAAGGGTCTGGAATTGCGTACAGAGGTGGCTGACGACGTGCCCACGCGCGTCCAGGTCGATCCGGCGCGCCTGCGCCAGGTCCTGACCAACCTGAGCGAAAACGCGATCAAGTTCACCGAAAAGGGTAGGGTAAGTATCACCGTGCGCCGTATGAGTACGACCAGTGAGCATCCTCGCCTCCGTTTTGAAATCAGTGATACTGGCATCGGCATTCCGGCCAACCTTCAGACCCAAATCTTCGAGAGTTTTGTCCAGGCGGATGGCTCGGCGACGCGCAAATACGGTGGAACCGGCCTGGGCCTGACCATCGCCAAGCAACTGGTCGAGTTGATGGAAGGCGAGATCGGAGTCGAAAGTACGGTGGGACAGGGTAGCAAGTTCTGGTGTGTGCTGACACTCCCGGAAGCCCTCGAAACGGGGGAGCCGCGCGGCTAGAGTCAACGTGAACACCAATGTCCTGGGGCTGGCGCTGCTGGTTATCGGGCTGGTAGTTGGCCTGCGGCTGGTTCTCGAACTGCACAGGTCGCAGCCTGAATGGTCTGCCAATTCCCCTATTGCCTTATCTGTCCTGGATCGGCTGCGGCGCTACTGGGCTAGTTTTCATGCTGTCGCGCGGCAGCACCCGGCCAAGCCATTGGCCTACGCGGAGACAGCGGCCTGGCTGCTCGTACTGCTCTCCCTCGCCGATCACGTGCTATCCTACCGGGGGGTCACCGCCGCGCTCATCTGGTATCTGACCATCGGCCCGCACGAAATCGGCCATCTAATCTGTTTACCGTTTGGGCAGTTCCTGTACATCGCGGGCGGCTCGATCTGGCAGGTGCTTGTGTGGGTGCTGCTCGGCGTGTATGCGCTGCTGGTGCGGCGGCAGATCAGCGTTACGCTGTCCTTCTGGGCGGTGGCGGGGCACAGCCTGGTCAACCTGGCGCAGTACATCGGCGACGCGCGCGCTCGCCAACTGCCGCTGCTCTTCGGCCAGAGTGCTGAACATCACGACTGGTACAATCTGCTGAATAGGCTGGGCCTGCTCAACGCCGATCAGACCCTGGCCGCGCTGGCGACGTTGAGCGGGATTATCATCGTTGTGGGCGTCGTTGCAGCGGGAATTTTGAGTGCGTGGCTGCTGCCGCGCACGCGGCTAGGCCGGGTACAGCGTTTCGATGGCAACCCACTGCGTGCCCTGTCGGGCGCCCTGGCACAGACGTTCGGGCAGGGTTGAGTGTGGTATGGCGATGGCGATGAGAGGAACGAGACATGGCATCCCAATTTAAAAGCGGCACGGTGATTTTTCGGCAATGGGACTCGCGGGATGGCCTGAACGAGGTAGCGCGGACGTTTAGCTCCCTGGACGAGATGTTTAACCTCTGCCTTCAGACCGACGATACCCTGCTGGTGGATCGGATCATCATGGAAGGGCAGGATAGCAAGGGCGGCGCGCACACCGTCACACTCGTGTTCCAATCCGCCACCGTGCCGGACGACGCGGGCGAGTAGGGAAATACCAGCCGTGATCCTGGAAGTTGCCATCCTGAACATACGCCCAGGCCAGCGCCCATCGTTTGAAGCAGCCTTCCGTGAGGCTGCGCCGATCATTGCCTCAATGCCGGGCTACGTCGGCCACGGGCTGCAACAATGCCTCGAAAACCCGGATCAGTACATCCTGCTGGTGCGCTGGAAACCTCTGGAAGACCACACTGTCGGCTTTCGAGGATCGCCACAGTACCAGCAGTGGAAAAGCCTGCTGCACCACTTTTACGACCCCTTCCCGACAGTAAAGCATTATCGGCTCATTCGTTGACAAACTCGCTTTCGATAATGATAGAACCAACACGCTGCCAGACATTCCTACCATGCTGGACGATGCATCGGACGCCTCTATCTCTATTCCACTTGCCTCCGATCCTCACGCCTGTCTTTCAGGCGATCAGGCCCATCAATCGCTACATACCGGCTCAATGGGATCCAACCGCCCACTGCTGCCAATCTTGCTGCGCTGGCTGAGGACTTGATGTGTGTCCGAGCCGCACCGCCCGGCCAGTGGGTATACTTCCCTGTATCGACCTTCCGAGTTTCAACGCTGTTCGAGACTGGTCAGACGGTGAAAGCGATCCGTGGAAGGTCAGACCGGAAGGGAAGTCATATGAAACGATTATTGCCTGTCCTGGTGCTTCTGGCGCTGCCGGCAATGGCCTGCAATCTGAGCGAATCGCCGACCCCTATCCCGACGGTGCCGCCTGCGCCGCCGCTGCAAAATCCTATCGTGGGTCTGAGTCCGGTCAGTGGGCCGCCGGGCACGGTCATTCGGGTAGCGGCGGCGGGCTTTCCCACCGGATCAACGGTTAACCTGTACCTGTCCGGGATCGACGCGACAACGACCCCCAATCCAGTGGCACAAGGGCTGAACATCGGGGCAGGCGGCGTATTGACCTTTGCCCTGCAACTGCCCAACGAAGTGGACGGGAAAACACTCAGCGGGACAACACCGCTCAACTTCACTGTCTCCACTGCCGACAACCTGACACGCGCCAGCGCCGTGTTTGTGGCGACGGCGGGCGGGACTTCGGCAACAGCCACCCCGGCGCCTTCGGACAACAGCGCGGGCGGCGGGACGGCAGGCGGACAACTCTTTATCACCGGCCCGGCCATCGGCTCGGTGGCGGTGGGCGGCACGTTGGTCGTCACCGGGAGCGGCAGCGCCTTCAATAACCGGGTGGGCGTGCAACTGCTTGACGCGAGCAATAACATTCTGGGCAGCAACTTCGCCATCATTCAGGCCACTGCGGGCGCGATAGGCCCCTGGCAGACCACGATTGCTTTTGCGCAACCTGCGTCCCCAACGGTAGGGTACATCGTGGCCTACACAGTTAACGCGGCGGGCGCTGTCGCGGATCGGGCCAGCATCCCTGTCTCGCTGGCGGGCGCGGGTGTGCCAACCATCACCCCAACGACCAGCGTGGCGACCAGCGTGCCGCCTACCGTCCTGCCTGTCATCACGGTTGGCCCGACGTCGGCCCAACCCACAACATCGTTCATCACTGCCACGCCGAGGTGAATGGACTGAGCGATGAGGACAGGGTAGAAGGCCATTAACTTCGATTCTGCCCCCTCTCGCAAGCAGAGAGGGGCAGGGGGTGAGGTAAATTCCTGGCTCAGTCCGCATCACGATTTGCGGCGGCGCGGTAAAATGGCCCCAAAGGAGATTACACGAACTCGTGTCGTTTGAACCCATTCTGCTCGCGCCGCAAAAAGAAGAACAGGAGCTTTACCCCTACCGTCGGGTATGGCGCACCGCCCTCATCGAGATCGGCATCCTGCTGCTCGTCACCGTCGGCACGGTCCTTGCCGTGCGTTTCATCTCACCGCGCATCGGCGAGGGACAGCGCCAGACCATTGGACTGGCTTACGCGCTGCTGCCGCTTGGCCTGTGGATGGTCTTTTCGTACCTGGGCGAACGGCGCGTGCCGGAGCCGCGCCCGCGCCTGTTCACCGTCGCCATTCTGGGTGCCCTGGTCGCCAATGCCGTTGGGCTGCCGCTGGTCAACCGGCTACTGAACGTCAACGAATGGCTGGCGACGGCTCCTGGATCATCTCGTCTGATCGGTTATATGCTGACGGTGGGCATCAGCCAGGAATTTTTGAAATACGCTGTCGTGCGCTACAGCGTGTGGCCCGGCGCCTTTCGCATCCGAAGTGACGGCGTCGCCTACATGCTGGCAGCGGCGATTGGCTATGCAACGGTGGTGAACGTCGATTTTGTCCTGAATAACAACGCGAATCCCTCGGTCTACGCGCTGCGCGTCGCGGAGTTTACGCTGACGCACCTTGCTACCAGCACGATCATGGGTTATTTCCTGGCCGAGCTAAAACTGACGCGGGACACGGCTATTTTCTGGATGCCCGGCGGCCTGGTGCTGGCAGCGCTGCTGGCCTCGCTATCCATCGTTCTGCGCGGCGGGTTGATCGTCGGCGGCATTGGCCCCTCCTCCACCGGCAACACAGCCTTTCAGGGGCTGGGCGCAGCGGTGTTCCTGGTCGTTTTCCTTTTCGCCAGCATTTACTTTTTGATCAATAACGCCGACGAGCGCGCTCAATTGCGCGGGCGGTTGGATTTCCAGCGATGATCGAGATCATCACCCCCCAATCTGCCGAACTCAACTTCCGCCAGCGCTGGGCCAGCTACCTGACCATCGCCGTCGCCGTCGTGGGGCTGCTGGGTGGTGTGCTGCTGCGTTCCAGCATCATCGATGCGACAGTGCGCTTTGAGAACAAACAGGCCGGGATCGCCGTTCGCTACCCGGTGAACTGGCTGTTGGACGAAAACCGCGAGGATTTTGTGCTGCGCGTGGAAGACCCGGCGGCCACCCCATTCAAAACCATGCTGCAAATCTCGATTGTGCCCATAGGGCAGGGGGCGCGCTCGGCGCTGGACATCCTGAACCCGCTGAACATCAGCCGGGCCACATCGCTGCCTTCCTACCGTACCCTCGAAATCAGCCCGATCCGGTTGCCCAATGGGACGTCAGCCACACAGATGCTCTATGCCTACGCTGCCAGCGAAGCGAACCCGATCCTGCAATCCATCCCGATTGTCGTGCGCGCAATTGACGTTGTGGTGCTGCGCAGCAGCCAGGCTGTGATTATCACTTACCGCGCAGATGCCGAATCTTTCGAGCGCAATCAGCACTATTTCGAGGCTTTCCTGAGATCATTGGAGTTTTAGCGTATGGCAGGCCAGACCTCGCTCCGAGCCGTTCGCCGTAAGCGGGCAGCCAGATGGTTCAGAAATAGCTGTCAGGCCAACTTCCATCGACTCATCAGGCGCACCGGGCTAACTGTCGTGCTGCTGCTGGCCTGCTTTGCGCAGCCAGCGCTGCCGATGCACCGGGCCGAGGCCGCGCCGCTGCGACAGGCGACCTTCGACGCGACAAAGGCACAGCGCGCTACCGTCTACATCATGCAGACCTATACCAACGCGCTCGGCCAGGCTGTCATCTCTTGCGTCGGATCGGGGACGCTGGTCAGCGCTGACGGACTGATCCTGACCAACGCCCACATCGCCGTGTCCAGCGACACGTGCCGCTCGGATAAGATCGTGATCGGGCTGACGGTGCGGATCGGCGAGCCGCCTGTCGCCCGCTATTATGCCGAAGTCGTCGCGCAGAACGTCGGCTGGGACCTGGCCGTGCTGCGCATTACCAGCAGTATCGACGGTATTCCCGTCAATCGTGCCACACTGGCACTGCCCTTTGCCGAGCTTGGCGATTCCGAAGATGCCAATCTGGACGACACCATCAATGTGGTCGGCTACGTACAGGCCGATGAAAAATCGAATGGAGCCGTGCAGGTCATTCGGGCTACCATCAGTGGCTTCACCGCGGAAGCGCGCGTCGGGGATCGGGCCTGGATCAAGACCAGCGCCATCATCCCCGGCGGCATGAGTGGGGGCGGCGTTTACAGCACTGCGGGCACATTGATCGGCATTCCGACTGTTGCCCCCTCGCGGAGCAGTGGGCAGTCGGTTGACTGCCGCCGTGTCCAGGACTCCAACGCCGATGGCCGTGTCGATGACCAGGACACATGCATCCCGATCAGCAGCTTCGTGAACGCCATGCGCCCCTCGCGGCTGGCGCGCGGGCTGGTGCTCGCCGCACAGCTTGGCCTCACGCCGTCCTTGCCACCGAAGGCGCAGCCGGAGCCGAAACCCTCCAGCCCGCCCACTTTCAGCCGTCTGTTTTTCGCTCAGGGCGTGAACCAGGCCGGGATGCCGTCGAGCGTGGTGACGGGTCTGCCCTCCGGCGTTCAGCGCCTCTACCTGTTCTTCGACTTTGATAACATGGTGGATGGCCTGATCTACGAACTGCGCACGACACTGGATGGCATTCCCAACCCGACCTTTAGCCTGGCCCCGGCCACATGGAGCGGTGGACGCCAGGGCCTGTGGTACATCGGTAGCACGGCGCAGGTCTGGCCCAACGGCACTTACGAATTCACGCTCTTCATCGAGGGCGCGCGCATCGCCAGCAAGCAGATCACGATTGGCGGCCCGGCCAAGCCCGTGCCCACCTTCGCCGACATTCTCTTTGGCATTCTGAATTCCCGGCAAGAACTGGTCAGCACGGGCAATGTGCTGCCTGTCGGGAACACCATTAATGCGGAATTTGTCTTCAACAACATACCGCCCAACACGCACTGGAAACAGGAATGGTATTACGAGGGCCTGAAGGTCTCCGAGAGCGCAGGCGACTGGACGGATGGCCCGAACGGCAAGCGCTCAGTAAGCGCCACCGGCTCCGCCGAGCAGCCCTTGCAGCCGGGCCGTTACCGGCTCGAACTGCGCATCGGGCCAGAGGAAGAACTGGCCGCCACCTCCGATTTTATTATGGCCGGAGCGCAGAACGTGCTGAAAACGGAGATTTTTAGCAAATTATCGTTTGCAACGGCCTTACAGGACAACCAGCCGGGCGGGATCGTGGGCGCAGCCTTTCCCAACACACTCCAACAACTGTACGCCACCTTCGATTGGCGTGAGATCGCCCCCGGCACGCCCTGGACGTGGCGCTGGACGGTGGACGGCAACCCGCTTTTCGAGGTCACGCAGCCCTGGACTGGCGAACCCAGTGGCAGCACCTTCTGGGTGCGCCTGGACAGTCGGGGGCACATCCCGGACGGCTCGTACAAGATCGAGTTGCTGGTCGGCGGGGTTGTCATGGCGACGGCTACGGCAAAGGTCGGCCTGGGGCAGCTTCCGGTCACGACTTTTGGCGCGGCGCAGGGTGTTCAATTGCAGGGGCGCATCGTCGATGCTGAGACCGGTAAGGGTATTCCGGGCGTGTCATTTCTGGTTCTCAAGACCGACATTGACACCCGCGATTTCACCTGGGACATGTCCCAGGTTTATGATATGTCGCTGACCGACTCGGACGGCCAGTACAGCCTCTCCAGACTACTGGTGCGCGACAGCAAAGTCGCCTACAGCATCATCGTCCTGGCACGCGGCTACTTGCCCGTCTCGATGGACGGCCTGCGCATCGACGACAAAACTCAAAACCCGCTGACCATCAACGTCGAACTGAACCGCGATTGAGGCTCGATAAACCTCACCCCCAACCCCTCTCCACCTTGTGGAGAGGGGAGTCTGGACGGGTCGGTTCCCCCTCTCCGCTGCGCAGAGAGGGGGGCAGGGGGTGAGGTCAAGCCCCGGCCCAACTCCGCCCACTGGCATGACCTTTCAAAGTTACGACTCACGACTTCCCCCAACTTTGTTACGGCAATGATAACTCAAAATCCGCTGAATAGTTGTATTCTTGACTGAGAACGTCCACCTGGTGGAGCGCGCCCGCCGATCCTGTACACGGCGAGCGCGCTGCCGGAAGCCGAGCAATCAATGCCCCTCCACCGAATCACGCATCCCCTGAAACCCCTCTGGTACTCGGTAACTGAGCCGTCGAGCACCGTGCGTGGCAAAGAGCAGCGGCGACAGGCACGCCTGTTCGCCTCGCTGCTGATAGCCATTATCCTGCTGGGCTTTGCCAGCAACGTGGTCTGGCTCGTCTCTGAAGTAGAGGGGCCAAACCCATCGCAGCATCAAAAGCTGTTTTTGAATCTGGGGATGGATGCCCTGCTGCTGATCCCATACTGGTTGAGCCGTACCCGGCGCTACATTCTGGGCTTCAAGCTATTCGTCGGCTTAACCTCCCTGACAATTTTCCTGGTGGCTATCCCGACGAACAGCGCCAGTGAGCTTTATATCCTCGATTACCTGGTGGTTTCCCTGTTCCTGTGCAGCCTGTTTTTGTCGTTGCAGATGACCGGGGTGCTGCTGGCGGCTCATCTGATCGGCATCGCCATATTCGGCCTCGTGGTGAACTTCCCAGGTCTGACGCGCGGGCAGGTTTTTTTCGGCCCGCTACTCTTCAATGCGCTGGCGTCCTGTGCGATTCTCCTGGTCGTGCATCACCGTAACTGGCTGGAACAGGAGCGCCAGTCTGCGCTGCGCGAAAGCGAACGCAAATACCGCTTGGTGATCGAGCAGGCGTCGGACGGCATTGGCGTGGTCGATCAACAGGGCCATTTTCTCGAATTGAACTCCGCACTCAGCCAGATGCTCGGTTATTCTCAGGAGGAAATCCTGGGCCTTCGGGTACGGGACGTGGTCGTCCAGGCCGATCTCGCCACCGCGCTGGCGCAGCTAGACCAACTCTCACTGACGGGGACGGCTCTGACCACCCTCGAAGTGCGGCGTAAGGACGGTACACATCTCCCTGTGGAAGTCAGTTCGAAACAACTGGAGGATGGCCGTATCCAGGCTTTTGTCCGTGATATTACCGCGCGCAGACAGGCAGAAGAGGCACTCCGGCTGTCCGAGCAGCGCTTTTCGAGAGCCTTTCAGGCCAGCCCCTTGCCCACCTGCATTACGACGCTGCACGAACAGCGCCTGATCGATGCCAACGAGAGCTTTTTCCATTTCTTCGGGTTTTCCAAAGAGGAAGTCCTGGGGCGGATCGTCACCGAACTGGGGGCTACGCTGACTTTCCTGGATAAGGCTTCCGTCGCCCAGAAGATGGCAGCGGATCAGCCCTTGCGCAACATCGAAGCGGTGGTTAGCACCATATCGGGTGACACCCGAAACGTTCTGCTCTCCATCGAGTTCATCGACCTGAACGGCCAGCAGTGCGCGCTGTCTATCTTCCAGGATATTACCGAACGCAAGCGCGCCGAGGAAGCCTTGTCGCAGGAACGCAGCCTGCTCAGGACGCTGATCGACAATTTGCCTGACTATATTTTCATCAAAGACGCAGAAGGGCGCTTCCTGATCAGCAACACGGCCCATTCGCGTGCGGCGCAGAGAACCATCGCCGGTTCACCGGTTGGGCGAACTGCCTCTGACCTGTTCCCGCCCGATTTTGCCAAACAATACCAGGCGGATGATCAAGCCGTCCTGCAAAGCGGCCAGGCGCTCATTAACGTCGAACGAATCACCATCGGCGAGGACGGCAACCCTCGTTGGGTGCTGACGACGAAGGTTCCGCTCCGCGATTCAACGGGTAAGATCACCGGGCTGGTCGGCATCAGTCGGGACATCACCGAGCGCAAGCGTGCCGAAGACCGCTTCCGCTCATTACTCGAGTCCGCGCCGGACGCCATGGTCATCGCCAACGGCAATGGCGAAATCGTGCTTGTCAACAGCCGGGCCGAACTGATCGGGCAACGTGTTGAGGTGCTCATCCCCGAAGCGCTGCGCAACCAGCATCGGGTGAAACGTACTGCCTACAACGCTGATCCACACGCGTTCATGCTCGGCAGTGGGCTGGACCTCTTCGCCCTGCGCAAAGATGGCGGCCAGTTCCCGGTTGAAGTCAGTCTCAGCCCCATCGTCACTGAGGAGGGCACGCTCCTTGTCAGTGCCATCCGCGACATCACCGGGCGCAAACAGGCCGAAGAGGCGCTCCGTAAAGCACAGGAGGCCGAGCACGAACAGCGCGTCTTGGCCGAAGCGCTGCGCGACACCGCCGCCGCGTTGACCAGTGCACTCAACCCGGACGTGGTGATGCAGCGCATCCTGGAGAACCTGGGGCGTGTGGTGGCGCACGAGGCCGTCAACATCATGCTGATCGAAGGCGATAGCGCCCGTATCGCTTACCGGCGCGGCTATCCTTCTCTGGATGAGAACGGCCAGCAGCCCGAAGTCGTGCCGCTTAACGTCGCCAACCTGCGCGAGATGATCATTTCGTCGGCTCCATGCCTCATCCCGGATGTGACTGTCTATCCCGGTTGGGCCGCGATCCCTGGAACAGCATGGATACGCTCCTACCTGGGTGCGCCGCTGCGCGTGCATGGTTCAACGCTCGGATTTATCAATCTGGACAGCGCGACGCCGAACTTTTTCAACCACGTGCACGCGGAGCGCTTGCAAGCCTTCGCCGACCAGGCGGCCATTGCCATCGAAAACGCGCAGCTTTACAATGAATTGCTGCACCACGCGACCAAACTTGAACTGCACGTAGCCGAGCGCACCGCCGAACTGTCTCATGCCAAAGAACGGGTCGAGGCCATTCTGAGCAACAGCAGCGACGCAGTAGCGGTACTCGAACTGGACGGAACGATCAGCCAGACCAACCCGGCCTTTCGCGCTATGTTCGGTCACCAGGCCCACGACTTATCACTGCCCCTCCTGGCTGAACCGGACAGCCGCCAGAAATTCAGCGAGGCCATTCAGTCGGTGCTTGGCAACGGACAGCCAGCGCGTTTGGAAATTTCGGCGCGGAATCAATGGGGCAATGTCTTCAGCGCGGATGTGGCCCTGTCGCCTATTCGCAGACAGGATGTCGGCCCGGCGAGCAAAGCGTTGTCCGGGGTCGTGTGCAGCATACGTGATATGACCGAACGCCGCCGCGCCGAGGAAGCATTGGCTCAGGAGCGTAACCTCCTGCGAACGGTGATTGACAATGTCCCGGATTTCATCTACGTGAAAGACGCCGAACACCGCTTTGTATTGTCGAACGCAAGTGTGGCGAAATTCTGGGCAACCACCCCCGACGAAATCGTTGGCAAAACCGATTTCGACCTGTTCCCTGAAGACCTGGCTGCTCACTTCCGCGACGATGAGCGGCTGATTATCGAAACTGCCCAGCCGCTGACCCATGAAGAAATGGTGGTCGATCCGGCGGGCCGCAGGCGCGTTTTCCTGACGACCAAAGTGCCTCTCTTCGACAAGGACCTGCATGTGATCGGGCTGGTCGGCACAAGCCGGGACATTACCGAGAGCAAGCAGATCGAGAAGGAGTTGCAGGAACTCAATCGCCTCAAGACCGAATTTCTTTCCACAGCCGCCCACGAACTGCGCACCCCGCTCACATCGATACGCGGCTTCAGTGAAATCTTGCTGGCGCGTTCTTTCGGCGAGGAGCGGCAGCGCCGCTATCTCTCCCTCATCAATGAGCAGGCGGCGCAGCTAGGCAAATTGATCGACGATCTGCTGGATATTACCCGGCTTGAAACCCGGCGCAGCCTGGCGCTCGAACTCGGCCCGGTTGATCTGGCGCAACTGCTGGACAAGGCCGTTACCACCTTCGCTGAGTTTGCGCCGCGCCATCAGATCAAGATGGAGGGCCTCTCGCACTATCCGGCTGTCAAGGGCGATGCCTTCCGCCTGACGCAGGTGATCAACAACCTGCTCTCGAATGCGGTAAAGTATTCACCCAGAGGCGGCGTGGTCACCATCCGAACCCGGTTGCTTGCGGACTCGGTTGAGCTGTGTGTGCAGGACGAAGGGATCGGCATGACCGCCGAGCAGCAGGCACACCTGTTCGAGAAGTTCTACCGCGCCGACGCTTCCAATACGACGATCAGCGGAACGGGCCTGGGCCTGTCCATTTGCAAATTGATCGTCGAACTGCATGGCGGAAGGATATGGGTTGACAGCGAATATGGTGTCGGCACAAAGTTGTATGTTACGCTGCCGCTGGCGACCAACTGCTAGGCAAACCTCATGCGCGCCTTGCTGCTGAAGGCAGCGGTAGGGCTGCTGGTCGGGTCGTGGCTGGTCGGCGTGGCGTCCGGCGTACCGGCAGTGCACGCTCAGGGTGATGCCAGCCTGCAAGGCCCCGTGACCGCCCTGTACCTGGAAGGCAACCGCCTGTGGATCGGCCAGGGGTCGATGCTGGTCGAGGCGATCATCGCCGCCGACAATGTGTACCCGGTGGCGGCGCTCAACGTGGGCCGCCACGACATCCGGGCGATTACGACCTGGTTCGGCATCACTTTTGTACTCAGCGAAGATGGCCTGACGACACTTGACGGGCAGCGCAAGGTACTGGACTACGCCCAGGGCGGCGGGCAGCGGATGGTCGTCCAGGACGGACGGGTGTTTGTGGCTGCGCTCCATGCAGGCGTGCGTATCCTCAAGGTTGACACGTCGGGCCGGCTGACCCGGCTCGGGATCCTGAGCACGTCCGGCCCGGCCAACGATCTGGCGGTTCAGGGCGCGCACGACCTGTGGGTGGCCGAAGGCACAGCGGGCCTCCGGCGCTATGACACCCGCAGCCTTGAAACACCCGAAGTGCTGGCTTCACTGGGCGGCCTGGCTCCGGCTACCCTGGTACGTAGCAATGGCGCGCGCCTGTATGTTGGCTATGCCAATCGTCTGACAGTATTGGACACGAGCGACGTACAGACGCCCCTCGTGCTCGGCTCAATAGCGCTGGACGAGCCTGATGCGCGCATTGCCGACCTGCTGATCCAGGGCAGCCGTGTCTATCTCGGCAGGCTGGGCACAGGCGGGGCGGACATTCTGAGTGTAGACCTGTCAGACCTGGCGGCGATCCGCCCACTGGCTGCCTTTGGTTCAGACGGGGCGGGCGAACGACTGGCACTTTTCGGCGACGACCTGCTGGTCGGTTCGGGCCGGTTCGGGCTGCGGCGAGTGCGCTTCGGCGGTGTTTCGCCCGTTCAGATCGCGGCCTGGGGGCCAGTGGCGCAGTCCGCGCTGTGCTTACCTGTGCCCGCCGATCCACAGCCACCTAACCTGAGCACCGTCCCTGACGGCCCGGTGACGCTGCGCTGGGCGATGGGCTGCGATCCCGCTGCCATTCAGGTGCAGGTCAATGGAACCCCTGTCGCGCCGCTGGATAGCTCCTCCTATCGTTTCGTCCCACATACTGCCCTGACGACATGGCAAGTCACCGTGCTCGATGCAGCAGGCCGCCGCATTGATGGCCCGCGCTGGACATTTGAATCGGCAGCGGATGGCTGGTTAGCTACCCCCGTCCACCCCCCGAACGGCAACCTCCTATATACCTCCCCGGCCATCTTTATCGATACGCATTCTCCAGGCTTTGCCGGACTGCTGCTTTGCGGCGCGCTGGGCATTGGACTGAGCGTGATGATTGGCACGGTCTGGTTGCTGGGCAGTCTCACGCAGCGCCGTTCGTCCCGCCAACCATGAGCGCTTCCGATTCCATGACGGCTACTACGGCGACGCAGCATTCAGTCGATGCTGTTCCGATGTTCTCATTATCGGTATTATTAGCGTCACTTTTTTGACAAATTCAGCCTGGTTTGCCAAAATTGTGGATCAATCTCCGTAAAACGCATGAAACTCGTAGATTTACTGAGATTTTGACTGCAAGTTGAGTCGCCGATTCGCCTGATTGGTGTGAGGTAAAAGGGTTGTCGTCACTGGTTTGTGTTGGCCTGAGTTACAAAACCGCCCCGGTTAGCATCCGTGAACAGGCGGTACTCTCTTTAGAACAGCAAAGCACGCTTCTCGATGAAGTCGCCAGCAGCCATGTGCCGGGCGTTGAAGACCTGGTCGTTCTATCGACCTGTAACCGCACCGAACTGTACGCGGTTGGTGCGCCCTACGCTGCTCAATCGCTGTTCAGCCTGTTGCACCAGCAGAGCGCACTGGCCGAGGATGAACTACGTGCGGTGGCCTACTGCCTGACCGATCAGGCGTGTGTCCGCCACGCGATGCGCGTCGCAGCCAGCCTGGATTCGCAGATCATCGGTGAGCCGCAAATCCTGGGCCAGCTTACCCAGGCGTATCGCCGTGCCAGGACGGGCATCCTGCTGTCGGAACTGATGCGAGGCGCCATTCACGCCGGTAAGCGCGTGCGCAGCGAAACGGAACTCGGCCAGGGCGCGCTCTCGATCAGCGCCATCGTCGCCCGCCACGCCAACCGGATCGCCGGATCGCTGGCCGAGATCACTGCCCTGATCATCGGCGCCGGCGAGGTGGCGCAATCCACCGCGGCATCGCTGGCCCGGCGTGGGATCGGCAGGCTGGTCATCGCCAGCCGGACACTGGAACATGCCCAGGCCGCTGCAAAACGGTTTGGGGCCACCGCCGTTCCCTATGCCCAGGTCGGCAAGGCGCTGATCGACACCGACGTCTTGATCACAGCCTCTGCCGCACCGCATACGCTCCTGTATGTGGCTGACGTGGCCGGCAGTCTCGCCGTGCGGCAGAGCCGCCCCTTGCTGATCTTCGACATCGCCATGCCGCGCAACGTTGCGCCCGGCGTTGGCGCGCTGCCCGGCGTCCAGCTATTCAATCTGGATGACCTGCAAGCCGAAGCGGAACTGCACCGTGCCGAACGTGAAAGCGCCATCCCGCAGGCCGAAGCGATCATCGAGGAAGAAGTGCAAAACTTCGTGCGCTGGCAGGCCAGCCGCGAAGTAGTCCCGATCATCCGCCGCTTGCGCGATGACGCGGAGCGCGTCCGGCAGTCGGAACTGGCCCGGCTCGCCCGCCGAATACCCGGCCTCACCGAACGCGAGCGGCGGCTCCTCGACATTTTCAGCGAGCGCCTGATCAACAAGCTGTTGCACAGCCCCACCATACGCCTCAAAGCGCGATCCGCAGAGGGGCAAGGTGAACAATATTCGAGCGTGGTGAACGATCTGTTCAACCTCACCCCCGGCCCCTCTCCGCAAGCAGAGAGGGGAGAAAATACACGTTTACAGCGCCAACCATTTCCGCCTCGCCAGTTGGAGAGGCGATCAGGGGGTGAGGTAAACCAACCCGAACTTGAGTTTGATCTGGAAGTGTCACAGCCGTGAAGACACGAATCGTCATCGGCACGCGCCAGAGCCAGCTTGCGCTCTGGCAGGCAGAATACGTCGCCTCCCGGCTGCGTGCGCAGTATCCGGCGCTCGAGGTCAGCCTACAACACTTCGTCACGCACGGGGATCGCGTGCTGGATAGACCGCTGCCAGAGATCGGCGGCAAGGGCGTCTTCACCGCCGAACTGGAAAGCGCGCTGCGGGAAGGCCAGATCGATCTGGCCGTGCACAGCCTGAAGGACCTGCCCACCCAAATGGCCGACGATTTTGTGATCGGGGCCGTGTCGGAACGCGCCTCGCCCTACGACGCGCTGATCAGCCGTGCCGGGTATCATCTTGCCACGCTGCCACAGGGCGCAACCGTCGGCACGAGCAGCCTGCGCCGCGTGGCGCAAATCAAGGCTGCGCGGCCCGATCTGAACACGCTCCAATTGCGTGGTAATGTCCCGACCCGAATCGACAAGGCCAGGCGCGCCGATTCGGCCTACGACGCGATTATCCTGGCCGTCGCCGGGCTGGATCGTCTGAACAGGGACGGCGAGATCACCGAAGTCCTATCGCCCGAGATCATGCTGCCCGCCCCGGCCCAGGGCGCGCTGGCTGTGCAGTGTCGCGCCGGCGACTCCGCTGTGCGCGAACTGCTGGCAGCACTCGATCACGCCGAGACGCGCTGTGCCGTCGAGGCTGAACGCGCCTTCCTGAACAAACTCGATTCGGGCTGCCGATTGCCCGTTGCGGCGCTGGCGACGATCAATGGCGACACAGTGCAGCTTACCGGGCGGGTTTGCAACCTGGACGGCAGTACCGTGATCACGGTCAGCGGGGAAGCAGCCAAAAGCGACGCCCTGGCGCTTGGCGAGCGGCTGGCACAGCGGGCATTGGCGCAGGGCGCGGGCGAATTGTTGGCGGCGGTCAAGGAGTCAATGTCATTATGACGCATCGGCTGGCTGGCAAGCGCATCGTCTCGACCCGTGCCGAGGAGCAGTCCCGCGAATTTGTGGCGAAGCTGCGCGAAGTGGGCGCCGTTCCCATCGTCTTCCCGACGATCCGCATTGCGCCGCTCGACGATTTCCGTGAACTGGATGGTGCGTTATGCCGTCTGCGCGAATACGATTGGGTGGTCTTCACCAGCGTCAACGGCGTGCGCAGCGTTGTGGAGCGAATGCAGGCACTCGGCCTGCCACCCGCTGACCTGAATGACTGCCAGGTGGCGGCCATCGGCCCGGCAACGGAGGCGCTGCTGCGCAGCTACGGCGTGCAGACGGCACTCCGCCCCGGCGAGTACGTGGCCGAAGCGGTGGCGGCGGGGCTGGTGGCGCACGGCCCGATCTCCGGCAAGCGCTTTTTGCTGCTCCGTGTTGACATTGCGCGGCCCGTGCTGCGTGAACACCTGATCGCGCACGGTGCACAGGTGGACGAGATCGCCACCTATCAGACCACGACGGGCCAGCCGGATGAGGCAACCTATGCCGAACTGCGCTCTGGCGTGGACGTGATCACCTTCACCAGTTCATCGACGGTGCGCCACTTTTTTGACCTGCTGGGCGACGAGGCACTGTCCATCGCCCGCCGCGCCCGGATTGCGTGCATCGGCCCGATCACGGCGCAGACGGCCCGTGAGCGCGGCCTGAACGTGGACATAGTGGCCGGAGAATACACTATTCCGGGCTTGATCGCGGCCCTGACCGATTTTTACGCAGAAGCGACCAACATTGTGACCGATTCTCGCTTTTAGCCCGCTGAAGCGGGCTTTGTTGATTCAGCCCGGTGCTTTAGCGCCGAGCGACACGGAGTACGAAACACATGGCCTTTCCGACAACCCGCCTCCGCCGACTGCGCACCAGCCCCGCGCTGCGCAGCATGGTGCGCGAAACGCGCCTGACGCCCGCCGATTTTATCTACCCGCTGTTCGTCGTGCATGGGCGCGACGTGCACGAGGAAATCCCGTCGATGCCGGGCGTGTATCACCTGTCGATTGACCGGCTGGCCGAGGAAGCACACAGCATCGCCGCGCTGAAAATCCCGGCGGTGATCCTGTTCGGGCTGCCCGCCAGCAAAGACCCGATAGGCAGCGAGAACTTCGCCGCCGATGGCATCGTCCAGCAAGCGATCCGTGCCCTCAAGGACGCCCAGCCCGACCTGATCGTGATGACTGACGTATGCATGTGCGAATACACCGATCACGGCCACTGCGGGATCGTGCGCGACGGGCGGATCGTCAACGACGAGACGCTGGACATTTTGCAAAAGGTCGTCATTTCGCACGCCGCCGCCGGCGCGGACGTGGTTGCGCCAAGCGGCATGATGGATGGCATGGTCAAGGCCATCCGGGAAGCGCTCGACGGCGAAGGCTACCAGGACGTGAGCATCCTCTCCTACGCCGTCAAGTACGCCAGCAGCTTCTACGGCCCGTTCCGTGACGCCGCGCAAAGCCCGCCGCAGTTTGGGGATCGGCACAGCTACCAGATGGACCCGGCCAATGCCCGCGAAGCGATGCGCGAGGCTCAGTTGGACGTGGAGGAGGGCGCGGACATGCTGATGGTCAAGCCCGCGCTGGCTTACCTGGACATTGTGCGGCGCGTGCGCGAGACGTTTGATCTGCCGCTGACAGCCTATAACGTCAGCGGAGAGTACAGCATGGTCAAGGCAGCGGCAGCGCGCGGCTGGCTGGATGAGCGCAAAGTCGTGCTGGAAGCGCTGATCGGGATCAAGCGCGCCGGGGCCGATCTGATCCTGACCTATCACGCCAAAGACGCGGCGAAGTGGTTGAGCGAGGGGTAATGTGATGACAGGGCAGGGTGAACACAACCCGGAATCTGCCGGGCGGCAGTGTGTCAAATATTCATTCTTTAAGGTCGATCCGGGCTTCCGGCGACTCTCGCATGAGAAACAGGCCGACCTCAAGCTGGAACTGATCGGCACGATCCGCAGCTTCAACCGCCGGATGCTGCTGCGCGCCTACAGCCTGTTCGGGCTGCGCGGCGACGTGGATTTTATGCTGTGGCAGGTCGCGGAGGAAGTGGATGCCTTCAATGCGCTGGCGAGTGCGATCTTCAGCACGAGCATGGCCCCCTACTTGCAGACGCCCTATTCGCTGCTGGGCATGACACGCAGGAGCATTTATGACATCGGCTTGCAGGGCGCGGAGGCCGAGGAGCGCATCATTATCCAGCCCGGCGACGGCAAGTACCTGTTCGTCTATCCCTTCGTCAAGACGCGAGCCTGGTACGCGCTGCCCTTCGAGGAACGCCAGCGCATGATGTCTGAACACATCCGCGTCGGGCGCAAGTATCCGCAGTTCAAGCTGAACACGATCTACAGCTTCGGCCTGGACGACCAGGAATTCGTAGTCGCCTTCGAGGGCAACAGCACCAGCGCCTTCCTCGACCTGGTCATGGAACTGCGCGACACCGAGGCCAGTCGCTATACGCTGCGCGACACACCGACCTTCACCTGTATCAACATGACACTGCCGCAGGTGCTGGACAGCATCGGCGGCGCGCAGGTGGCCGACGAGGCCGGGCCAGACGTGGAATCGCACGAGGGCGGTTGGCTGAACGCAATCGCGCTGGCCGACCTGCCGCCGGGCAGCAGCACGCGCGTCTACATGGGCAGCCAGCAGATCGCGCTCTTCAACGTCGATGGGCAGGTCTACGCCATCAACAACCGCTGCCCGCACGCGCGCGGCCCCTTGTGCGAAGGGAGACTCCACATCAACGGCAGCGGCCCCGCCGTCACCTGCCCCTGGCACAAGGCCGATTTTGATCTGGCGACGGGCAGCGTGATCGAAGGGCCGATCAGCGCCCCGGTGCGTACCTACGCCGTCAAGATTGAGGACGGGCACGTCTACGTGGCGGAACAGGCGGAGGTGACGGCCTGATGTTGAGCGACTCGCGCTTTATCCGTGCCTGCCGACGTGAACCTACCGACGCCACGCCCGTCTGGTTCATGCGGCAGGCCGGGCGCTACATGCCCGAATACCGCGCCGTCCGCGAAAAGTACAGTATGCTCGATGCGCTGCGCACGCCGGAGATTGCCCACCAGATCACCATGCAGCCCATCAACGCCTTCCACCTGGACGCGGCCATCATCTTCGCCGATATCCTGACGCCGCTGATCGGCATGGGCATCCGGCTGGATTTCGTCAAGGGCGAAGGGCCGCAAATCGAGAACCCGCTGCGCACGACGCGCGACATCGACCTCCTGGGCACGCCGCCCGCCGACGAAACGATGCCCTACACGATGGACGCCATCCGGCTGGCGGTGGCCGAGCTGACGCCGCGCAATATCCCGCTGATCGGCTTCGCGGGTGCGCCGTTCACCCTGGCAAGCTACGCCGTCGAGGGCGGCGGCTCGAAGAATTACGAGGCCACCAAAGCCCTGATGTATACCGAACCGGCGGCCTGGCGGCGGCTGATGGAGAAGCTGGCGACTGTCGTCGGCGATTATCTGGTGAAGCAAGCCGAAGCGGGCGCAGCGGCCCTGCAAGTCTTCGACTCGTGGGTTGGCGCGCTCAGTCCCCGCGACTATGCTAAATTCGTCGCACCTTACACCAAAACCGTGATCGAGGCGGCGCAAAAGACGGGTGTCCCCGTCATCTATTTCAGCACCGGAACCGCCGGGCTGCTCGACCAGATCGCGGCGCTCGGCAGCGACGTGGTGGGTATCGATTGGCGGGTCGCGCTCAACAAAGCCTGGGCGCAGATCGGCGACAATCGCGCCATCCAGGGCAACCTGGACCCGGTGCTGCTGCTCGGATCGTGGCGCGAGGTTCGCCAGCAGGCCGACCAGATTATCGCGCAGGCAGCGGGGCGGCCCGGCCACATCTTCAACCTGGGGCACGGCATTTTGCCCGGCACGCCCGTCGAGATGGTGCAGCGGCTGGCCGATTACGTTCACGAGAAGACGGCCAGGACGGAGACAGTAAGCGCATGATGGAAGGTTTGGAGAAGATCGGCGTCCTGCTCATGACCTACGGCGGGCCGGATTCGCTGGAAGACATCCCCGGCTATCTGGCGGACATTCGCAGCGGCAGGCCCACGCCCAGGGCCGTCCTCAACGAGATCACCCACAACTACCAGTTGATCGGCGGCAGATCGCCGCTGCTGGACATTGTGAAGCGGCAGGGCGCGGCCCTTGAGCAACTGCTGAACGCCGACGGCCCACGCTACAAAGTCTACCTGGGGATGCGCCACTGGTCGCCCTGGATCGAGGACACGGTGCGCGACATGCTGAATGACGGCATTCAGCGCGCCGTCGCGGTGGTGCTTGCGCCGCACTACAGTACGATGAGCATTGCCCGCTACCACAAGAAGATCGAAAGCGGGCTGGAAATGTACGAGGGCCGCATCGACTTCGAGTACGTGGACAGCTACCACGACGCGCCGAAGTACATCCAGGCGCTCGCCAACCGGGTGCAGGAGGGCATCGCCCGCTGGCCCGAAGCCGAACGGGACAGCGTTCACGTCGTCTTCAGCGCGCACAGCCTCCCGGTGCGCATTTTGAAGACGGGCGACCCCTACCAGGATCAGCTTTTCGAGACGGCGCGGCTGGTGGCGGCCCGTGCCGGTCTGCGCGACGGCCAGTGGAGTTGGAGCTACCAGAGCGCCGGGCGCACGCCCGAACCCTGGCTCGGCCCGCAGATCGAGGCTTACATTCCCGAACTGGCGGCGAAGGGCATTCACAATGTCGTCAGCGTGCCGGTGGGCTTCACCGCCGATCACGTCGAAATCCTGTACGACATCGACATCAAGGCGCAGAACGCCGCCCGTGAACACGGCGTCCGGCTGGAACGCCCGCCCGCACTGAACGACGATCCGCTGTACATCGAGACGCTGGCCGACCTGGTGCGGGAACGGGCGGCGAAGTGGGAAGGTGTCGCCCTGGGCTGAAGCCGCCGGGCTGAGATTACGAAGCCATCTGAAGCGGGCTACAGACCAGACCGGTGCAAATGCTGCTGCGTGACATGTCTTGCTGCCCGAAAGGCAGGCGCTCCCCAGCGTCGCGGCGCTCAGTAATTAACTTCACTTACTGATCGAATCTCCACTTCGGAGACAGGGGAACTGGCTGCCCACTTATTTATCCGCCGCGCCGTCCACCGCCAGATACGGCTCCTCCGCAAGCGCAGCAGCAGGCGCGGTGGCTCTCTCGCCGCCTAACGCCGTCGTCAGCATCCCGGCCAGGATCAGTCCGCAGCCGAGCAGCCCGCCGCTGGTCAGCATTTCCCCACGAAACAGGAAGCCGAAAAGCGCCGAAAACGGGGATTCCATTGCATAGATCAGCGCTGCATCGCTGGGCGGTATCATGCGCTGCGCCCATACCTGGAGCGCCAGCCCGATGGCCGTCGCCACGATCCCGGTGAAGGCGGCCACCAGCAGCACGTTCAGCGGCATCGAGGTGGGCAGCGGGTCGGCAAAAGCCAGCAGCGGAGTGCACAGCGCCGACTGGCACGTGCGTAGGGCAGCCAGCAGCGGCAGCAGCACAGAACAGATCACCGCCACGACTCCGGCCTGGATCAGCGACATCAGCCGCCAGTCGGCATCCCTGGGGAACTTCTCGACGGCGATGATTTGCAGCGCAAAACCGAGCGCGCACAACAGTGCCAGCCCGTCTCCCAACAGGTTGCCGCCGGGCGAGTACGAAAGCAGCGTCAGCCCGACAAAGGCCAGCACCGTTCCTCCGATCACGCGCAGGGTCATGGAGTGCCGCAGCAGCACCAGGGCCAGGATCGGAACCATGACCACGTACAGCCCGGTGATGAAGCCCGCCCGTCCCGAATCGATCAGGCGCATCGAGAAGGTCTGGAAGACGTAACCCGCGCAAAACGTGACACCGCCGACCAGTCCCCACTGCCATTCCGGGCGGGTCGGCCAGCGCCGGGCACGCCACACCAGCGGGATGAGCGCCGCAGAGGCCAGCACGAAGCGAAGCGACAGGAAGGCCAGGATAGGGAACGTGCTGGTCACGTCCTTGACCATGAAAAAGGTCGCGCCCCAGACCGCCGCAATGCCCAGCAGCGACGCATCGGCCAGCCAGCGCATTCGCCGGGAGGGGGGACTTGCACGTCTCATACGGAGGTTCCCTTCGCTGGCTGCAAAATCGTCATGGAAATCTGCACCCCAATTTTGTGAGCCGCCAGGACGCTATAGGGTCAGTTTGCGCACTATGTCCTGGTCGATGGCAGGAACCCCGCCGATTGTAATGTATGGAACCGGTGTCTGCAATGACCGGTTCCCCCTCTCTGCTTGCGGAGAGGGGATCAAGGGGTGAGGTCAACAACCCCAAAGGCAAGCAAAAGGCGGCGTTCTTTTGTATAATTTGCCCAAAATTGGGTGCTCAATTCACAGCATTTTGCCCGTTGACGGGGGCACTGCGATCATGAAAACTAATACCATACCGGGATCATTAAGCAAAATAAACAAAACGGCGGCGGGGTCTCGATGCCGGCGGCGCAATTTTGCACTAGGGATACTCGTAGAGGATCAACGAAGACATGGATTACCTAACTGACGATGCACAGCAGGTAATTAGCCGCGTACAGGAAAGCGGGATCACGTACCTCGACCTCCAATTCACGGACGTCACCGGCATCATCAAAACCGTCCAGATTCCGGCGCGACAACTGGAAAACGCTTTCCGCCAGGGCATCTGGTTCGACGGTTCGGCCATTGAAGGCTTCGCCCGCGTTGCCGAGTCGGATATGTATCTGCGGCCTGACCCGTCCACCTTTGCCATGCTGCCCTGGGAAAACGGCGAGAAGCGGATTGGCCGCCTGATCTGCGACGTTTACACGCCGACGGGTGAGCCGTTCCCTGGCGACCCGCGTGGTGTGCTGCGGCGTGCGCTCGACGTGGCAAAGCAGATGGGCTACCGCTATGTTGTGGCTCCTGAACTTGAATTCTTCCTGTTCCGCCAGCCGCTCGACCTGCACGCCTTACAGACCGAAGACCGTGCCGGGTACTTCGACGTGAGCGAATCGGAACTGCGCTCCATTCAGCGGACGATGGCCGATGCGCTCGAATCGATGGGCATTCTGGTGGAGGCCGGCCATCACGAGGTCGGTTGGGGACAGCACGAACTGGATTTTGCACCGCTGGAAGCGCTGCAAATGGCTGACGCCATCATGACAGCCCGGCTGGCGGTGAAGTCGGTGGCGAAGGCCAACGGGTTATTCGCCACCTTCATGCCCAAGCCCCTGGCGCGGGTGGCCGGTTCCGGGATGCACATCCACCAGATTCTGGTTGATCACTTCACGGGGCAAAACTGTTTCGCCGACGCACAGGCCGATTACGGGCTGGCTTCTGCTGGCCGCTCCTTCCTGGCCGGGCAGCTTGACCACGCGCGGGGCATCTGTGCGGTGCTGGCCCCACTGGTCAACAGCTATAAGCGCCTGGTGGCCGGGCTGGAAGCGCCCGTGTACGTCACCTGGGCACAGTTGAACCGCTCCGCGTTGATCCGCGTGCCGCGCACCCGCGCCGAACAGCCCGACATCCGCATCGAGTTGCGCTGCGTCGACCCAAGCTGCAACCCGTATCTGGCCCTGGCCGTCATGGTACGCGCCGGGCTGGACGGCATCGCGCGCGGGTTGGAACTGCCTGGCGCGGCGGAGGAGGAACTCTATCTGTTCAATGCCCGGCGGCGTTTGCTGACGACGCTGCCGACTTCGCTCAACGAAGCCCTGGAAGCGATGGAACAGTGCGACCTGGTGAGTGATGCCCTCGGTCTGAACGTTTTCGAGCGCTTCCTGGAAGCCAAGCGCATCGAGTGGAATGAGTACGTGCTGGAAGTCAGCCCCTGGGAAATCGAGCGCTACTTCACCACCTATTAAACGTCGGGATAGGTCATGCGGGGAACGCCATGAGCGCACAACGTCATCAGACTATCCGCGATTTGCTGCGCAGCGCGTTGCCGATGGGAACGCGCATCGTTGCCGGGCAAAAGGGCCTGAGTCGCGTTGTGACCTGGACGTCGGTTTTGCACACGCGCCCGCCTGCCTTCCCTACGCTGGAAGGTCACGAGCTGGCGCTGCTGTCCATCGACGCGCTGCATCTGCTGAACGACAAGCTGACCCTGGCCGACATCGTGAATGACCTGGCCCAGATGGAAGTGGCTGCCATCGGGGTCGTCGGCAACATTGATGCGCGCGCGCGCGCCGCCGCCGAGGAACACACCATCCCCCTGCTGAATCTGCCACCCGGCACGTCGCTGCGGCACGTCGAACGCGACGTGGTGAAGGTCCTGGTCGGGCCGCCGCCCTCCGCCGAGCAGCGCGGCATGGAGATTCACGAGCAGCTATTGCAGTTGAGCACCGAGAACCGGGGCATGGCGGCCCTGATCGGCGCTATTGTGGACGCAACGGGCAAAACGGTTGTCGTGCAGGATAAGCGCCTGGATACCGTCGTGGCGCTCGGCCCGCTGAAGGACATTGAGGATTGGCCTGCCATCGAAGCCTCACTCGCCAACGAGGAACCGCTGCCCGCCGTCTTCCGCAACCGTGTCGAAGTGGCGCAGGTGTCACCCGACCCCGCCCTGCTCGAACTGCCAGATTTCGGCCTGCGGCGGCTGGTCGTGCCCATCGTGGCAAACCGGATGGGGCGCGGGTTCTTCTCGATGCTGGTGGCGGGCAATGGCTTTGACGCGCTGGACATGCAGTTTGCCCGGCACGGCGCTGCGGTTTGCGCCCTGGAAATGGCGAAGGAGAAAGCCATCCGCGAGGCGCAAAAGAAGGTACAGGGTGGCGTGCTGGAACGTCTGCTGACCGGTACGATCCCGGCGGATCAGGCGCTGCGGCAGTTGGCGCGGCTCGGCCACCAGCCCAACGAACACCCCTACGCCGCCATCGCTGCCTGCTGGGCGCAGGACGATGGGCCATCGGATCGTCGCCTCGAAACAATTTTCAACGAGCAGGTCAGTGTGCATGGCTGCGAGGCGGTGGTGCAGCTTCTTGAAAGCGGCGTGGTCGTGTTCTGCGCCGACGACGCGGTGAACAGCAAGGCCCTGCCGCGCACCATCCGGCAACTTGCCGACTCCGTGCTGGCGCGTGTCAAGTCGCAGTACCCGGCGGCGAATCTGGCGATGGGCATTGGCCGCCCGGTGAACACCTTATCCGAGTGGCGTTCCAGCTACCAGGAAGCGATGGCCGCCGAGCGCATCGCCTTGCAGTGGCACATCTACCAGCCGTTGTATTTTGGCGACCTGGGCGTGTATCGCCTGCTGTCGCTGCTGCTGGAAACTGCCGAACTGCGCAGCTTCTACCGGGAAACGCTCGGCGAACTGGCCGACGAGCGCTATGCCAATGAAGAATTCATCACCACGCTCGAAACGTTTTTTGAGGAACACGGCAACCTGAGCCAGACGGCCAACAAGCTGCACGTGCACCGTAATACGCTACTGTACCGCATGGAACGCATCGGGCAGATTGGCGGCTTTGACCTGGAAAACCCCGAGACTCGATTGGCTGTGCACCTTGCCCTGAAAATCCGGCGATTGCTTGCCAACCCTCGCAACGGCACAAAATGAACGGGGCGGCCCCAACCCGCCCGGTACGCCTGTCGGAACCCGATTCGGCATTTTACCCAAAAAAGTTGTGCATTTTTTCAGATAGGTTATCAGAAGAAACCTGTCTTTATACACCTTATACTAAGCAGCATTCAGGCTCAAGACAGGGAAAAATGCCCAACTCCGCGTGGGGGCATTGTGAACCCTGTCCACACTCATCGCATGGGCATTGGGGCGCGCAGCGTCCGGCTCGCAGGAGGAATTAACGAAATGACGACGATGGAATACGAAAAGACCGGGTTGCTTCCGCCCGCTGATGCGGCCAAGAAACCCGCCACGTTGCTCAAGTGGGCGCGGGAGCAGGGTGTCGTGGAAGTGGACGTGAAGTTCGTTGACATTCGGGGTATCTGGCAGCATTTCAGCATCCCGCTGGTCAACTTCAAGGAAGATGCCTTCACCGAAGGTATCGGCTTTGACGGTTCAAGCATTCGTGGCTTCCAGGATATTCACGAGTCGGACATGAACCTGATGCCCGACGCCTCGACGGCTTTCATTGATCCGATCCCGGCCAACAAGACGTTGAGCATTATCTGCGACGTTTATGATGTGAACGGAGCGCCCTATACGCGGGACCCTCGCGGGGTCGCCCGTCGCGCTGAAGAATATCTGGTCAAGACCGGCATTGCCGACGTCTGCTACTTCGGGCCGGAAGCCGAATTCTTCATCTTCACCGGCGCGCGCTGGGGCGAGGGCATGAACACCAGCTTCTACGAAATCCAGTCGGACGAAGCACCCTGGGCAACGGGCGATGGTGGGCTGGCGTACCGGATGCGCACCAAAGAAGGCTACTTCCCGGTTTCGCCCTCCGACAAGCTGCAAGACCTCCGCTCGAAGATGGTGGCGGCGCTGATGGCTGTCGGCGTTGACATCGAGACGCACCACCACGAGGTCGGCGGCGCGGGTCAGGCCGAGATCGACATGCGCTTCCAGAACCTGTTGAAGATGGCTGACCAGTTGCAGGTCTATAAGTACATCATCAAGAACGTGGCTTACCAGAACGGCTATACTGTGACGTTCATGCCCAAGCCGCTGTTCAAGGATAACGGCTCCGGGATGCACTGCCACCAGAGCCTGTGGAAGAAGGGCACAAACCAGTTCTATGACAAAGACGGTTATGCGCTTCTGAGCAAGACCGCGCTCCATTACATCGGCGGCATTTTGAAGCACGCGCCGTCGCTGCTGGCGTTCTGTGCCCCGACGACCAACAGCTATCGCCGTCTTGTGCCCGGCTACGAAGCGCCCGTCAACCTGGTCTATTCCGCCCGCAACCGTTCGGCGGCGGTCCGTATTCCGATGTACAGCACCAGCCCGAAGGCCAAGCGTATCGAGTTCCGCGCGCCCGACCCGACGGCCAACCCGTATCTGGCGTTCAGCGCCATGATGATGGCCGGTCTGGACGGCATTGAAAAGGGCATCGACCCCGGCAAGCCCGCCGATTATGACCTGTACGCTGGCAATGGCCGCAAGACGCCGACCACACCCGGCAGCCTGGGCGAATCGCTGGCCGCGCTGATGAAGGATCACGATTACCTGTTGAAGGGCGGCGTGTTCACCGAAGACCTGATCGAGAAGTATTACGAGTACAAGAAGCTCAACGAAGCTGACCCGGTGTCGATGCGCCCGCATCCTTACGAGTTCGATCTGTACTTCGATGCCTGATCGCGGGATGCGGCCTGTGTAGTCTGTTCCACAGTTTTCCTCCTGTTGAAGGTGTGAGCCGGATGGTTTGAGGGGGCTGTCCGGCTCACGCCGCGTCTGTTGCCCAGCGATGGTGGATCGTCAGCCTGCAAAGATATCGCTGACCTTCAGGGTGAAGCCGGGCAGCACGTCGCCGCCCTCCAGCACGCCGTCTATCCCGACAGTCTGTACGTCTTTGTCTGCCACGTAAACTTCGACGAGTTGCTCATCGGGGAAGACGAGCCACACCAGCCTTGTTCCTGAAGCAAGGTATTTTTCAGCCTTCCGGCGCATGGCACGCTTCGAGTCGCTCGGGGACTTGACCTCCACCGCCAGATCGGGCGGAACCGGTGCTTCGCGTTCCGGCGCTTCGGGCAGCCGCTCCTTTGAGATGTAGCCCACATCGGGGTTGAAAACGTTGCCCTCCGACATGACATAGCCGCCCGCCTCACCCGTCACGTAGCCGAGTTGATGTTCATCGGCGAAATTGCCAAGAAACCGACCAATACGCGACGCAATCCTTGACGGCGTGAAACTCGGCATTTTTTCAACAATCTCCCCATCGATGAGTTCCAGGATGCGGTCAGCGTTTTCCGGCAAGCTCTCGAACTCCTGGAATTGAGCGACGGTGTACGTCAGCTTTTCAACGGCCATTTTGCGCATCTCCTCAACACCCTCGATTGGGAAGTATACCATGCTACCAGGTGGTGCTATGCTTAATGCTGAGTCCGGCAGTGTGAACACGCTCGAAGGAGGTTGCAATGGATTCCCCTTCCGCTGATATTTCTCTGGCAGGGCAGGTTGCGATTATTACCGGGGGTGGACGCGGGCTTGGGCGGGCAATGGCCCTGGCTTTGTCTGGCGCGGGTGCATTGGTGGCCGTCGCTGCTCGATCTGAGGATCAGCTCAAGGATACAGTCACGGACATTGAAAACAGGGGCGGACGGACAATTGCTCTCGTCGTTGACGTGACGGATCACGATGCCGTCACAGGGATGGTGCAGGAGACGGAGCAGCAGTTGGGGCCGGTGGATTTGCTTGTCAATAATGCCGGAGTGATCCAGCCGATTGGCCCGACCTGGGAAGTTGACCCGGACGAATGGTGGAAAAATCTGGATATCAACGTGCGCGGGCCGTTTCTATGCGCACGGGAAGTGTTGCCGGGGATGATCCGCCGAAAGTGCGGCAGGATCGTCAACGTTGCAAGCTATGCTGGAACCATTTCGATTCCCTATGGTTCTGCCTACGTTGTCGCCAAGACGGCCCTTATACGCTTCAGTGAGAACCTCGCTGCCGAGACCAAAGAACACAACGTCCAGGTCTTCGCCATTGATCCGGGAACAGTGCGCACAGCAATGGCCGAATACCTCCTTGAGTCTGAACCCGGACGGCGATGGGCGCCCTGGTTTCGCACTATCTTCGATGATGGCAACGATGTTTCTGCCGAACGTTCGGCACAGTTGGTGCTTTCTCTTGCATCGGGCAGGGCCGATGCTTTGTCAGGATGCTTCCTGAGCGTTTACGACGATTTGCCTGAACTGGCGCGTCGTGCCGAAGAATTGAGGAAGAACGAGCAACATATCCTGCGCCTCAGAAGATGATGGCAGGCCCATCCGAATCATAAATATTTGCTGAGTGAGCACCACATATTATAAGGTTGGCGGCCCGTATAGAGCGGAACACGCTATAATCTGCCCGGTTCATCTCGGATAGTGAGAAGGCCAAATGACCCAGGCAGACCCGGAAATCTCCGTCGTGATTCCGGTTCATAATGAAGCGGAAAACGTGACACCGTTGGCCGAACGGCTGACCCGCGTCTTAACCAGCTACGGCAAAACCTACGAAGTTATCTTTGTTGATGACGGCAGCGCCGACCAGACCTTTAACATTCTCAAAGCGCTCCACGACCACGATCCCTGCCTCAAGGTGATCCGTTTCACGCGCAATTACGGCCAGACGCCCGCACTGGCAGCCGGTTTTCACCATGCCAGAGGGAATATCGTTGTGGCGATGGATGGCGATTTGCAGTTCCATCCCGAAGATTTACCCGGCGTGGTCGATAAGCTGGACGAGGGCTACGACATTGTGAGCGGCTGGCGGGATCGCAGCAGCGATCCGGCGTCGCGCAGCCTGCCGAGCCGTGTCGCCAACCTGATGATGGCTTACGTCAGCGGCGTGCAGATGCGCGACTTTGGCTCGACGTTCAAAGCCTACCGCCGCGATATGCTCCAACACTTGAAGCTGTACGGCGAACTGCACCGCTTTATCCCGGCCCTTGCCAGCCGTTTTGGGGCACGCATGGTCGAAGTGCCTGTCCAGTGGTCGCCGCGCGTTCACGGCAAGAGCCACTATGGGCTGTCGCGGACGTGGCGGGTCTTCCTGGATCTGATCGCGGTCAAGTTTCTGCTGGCGTACTCTTCAAAACCGCTGCGGCTGTTCGGCAGTCTGGGGCTGGCCTGCGTGGGAATCGGCTTTGTGTTGGGGCTGCTGGCCGTCGTCATGAAGCTGCCTGCTCTGGGCGGCTACTCGATCACAGGCAACCCGTTCCTGATCCTGAGCGCCCTGTTCATCATCACCGGGGTGCAATTCATTACGAATGGATTGCTGGCCGAGATGCTGACCCGCACCTATTACGAGGGCGGCACGGTCAAACACATCTACACGGTGCGGGAGGTGCTCGAGTAATGCCGGAGCCGTCTTCCACTGGCCCCTTGCGCATCCTCGCCATCGCTCCGACGCCGTTCTTCGTGGATCGCGGCGGGCACGTCCAGATTTACGAGCAGGCGCGCGCCCTGATCAAACTCGGCAATGCGCTGGAACTGTGTACCTACCACATCGGGCGTGACATGCCGGGCATCCCGACCCACCGCATCGCCAACGTCCCCTGGTATACCAAGACCGACGCCGGGCCGAGCTACCAAAAACTGTACCTGATGATCCTGCTGTTTTTCCTGTCGTGGCGGCAGATTCGTCGCTTCAAACCGGACGTTTTGCACGGTCACGGCTGGGATGGCTGCTGGATCGCCTATGCATTGTACAAATTGACGGGCGTGCCGTTCGTGTTCGACATGCAGGGTAGCTTCACGGGCGAGATCGTGGCGCACGGTTACGCAAAAGCCGACAGCCTGTATTTCAAGTTTCTGAAATGGATCGAACGGCGCACCCTGCACCTGGGCACAGTGGTCACGCAGTCCGAGCAGATGGTCAAGGACGCGATCCGCGATTTTGGTGTGCACCCGGATCGCATCTTTCACACCTACGATGGCGTGGATACCGAAGACCTGCATCCTGGCATCGACCCCGGCAATCTGCGCCAGGAATTGAATCTGCCGCCGGATAAGAAGATCGTGGTCTTTCTGGGGCTGCTCAAGCCGTACCAGGGCGTGGATAGTTTGCTCGAAGCGATCCGCATCCTGGTCTATGAGATGGGCTACACGGGCGCGCACTTCCTGATCATGGGCTTCCCGGACGAAGATAAATACTGCGCCAAAGCACGGGAACTCGGCATCGCCGGGTACGCGACGTTCCCCGGCAAAATCGATTACCAGCAGCGCAAGCGTTATTATGCGTTGGGCAGCCTGGCCGTCGCGCCCAAGCTCTCGCCCACCGAAGGTGACGGCAAAATCTATGACTACCTGGCGATGGGGCTGCCCATCGTGGCCTATGATCGCCCGGCCAGCAAAGAAATCCTGGGCGATCTGGCGTTCTATGCCGAACTGGGCAATGCGAGTTCGTTGGCCTGCGCCCTGCACACCGCATTGACCGACGAAGCCCGCGCTGCCGAATTGGGGCGCAGGGGCCGCGAGATGGCAGTTGAGAAATACTCGTGGCTGGCGGTGGCGCGGCGGCTGATGGTCGCCTATGCGGACGTGATTGGGCGAGGGGGGAAATGATAACCCTCGAATCCGTCCCCTGCGACCTCTGTGCGTCGTCCGACGCACGCCCGCATCTGTGCGTGCATGACCGTATGTACGGCTTGCCCGGCGAGTTCCAACTGGTGCAGTGCCAGCGCTGTGGCCTGCTGTACATCAATCCCCGCCCTGATGCAGCCAGCATCGGCGCGTATTACCCCGACATGGACTATCACGCCTTCCAGCCATCCGACGGCCTCAAGGCAAGGTTGGTCAAATGGCTGCGCGATGGCGAGGCGAAAGCATTGCTGGCCGAATTGCCATCGGGTGCGTGTGCGCTCGAAATTGGCTGCGGCACGGGCGATCTGCTGGTGGCGCTGCGCGAACGCGGTGCGGACGTGATGGGCATCGAACCCAACGATGCTGCCGCATCAGTGGCGCGCACGCAACGCGGGCTGGACGTGAAAACAGGCATCCTCGACGCGGTGCAGCTTGCCCCGGCGCAATTCGATCTGATCCTGATGAAGTACGCGCTGGAACACGTCCACAGCCCTCGCGCCACCCTGACCCGGATCCGGCAACTGCTCAAGCCGGGTGGACGGGCCGTGTTCTGGGTTCCGAACGTCGCCTCATGGGATGCGCGGCTGTTCGGCGCGTGCTGGCGTGGCCTGGATGCGCCCCGTCACCTGTATATCTTCACGCCGGACACCGTGCGCCAGTTGGTCGAAAAGTCTGGAATGCGCCTCATCGACGTGAGCTACAGCCCTGTGCCCAACGATTGGGCGGGCAGCGTCGAATTCTGGCTGCGCGAGCGCGGACTCTCACAACGCGCGGCGGAGCTTTTCGGCGTTCGTAACCCGCTGGCGATGCTCGCCTGGCTTCCCATCAGTGCGCTGGCAGCGGTAGCCCGCGCCGCCGGACGGATGCGAGTCGTGACGGTCAATCCACATGCAGACTGAGCGATAGGTAACATCACCGCAGCGCGCGACGATGCGGACACCTTTGTCCTTTGCCGTGTTCGGCGGCACAAACCGATGTGCCTGGCAGCCAGCAACGTTGCATTTGATGGGATGCCCGGCGCCACGGTGACAATTATCACTTGCCGTCCAGATACGCCATCGGTATATTCAGTTAGTCAGGGCAGGATATTGAACCGAGGCACAGCCTATGGACGGGCAACACTCTCACGACGAACACCAGCACGAACACCATGCTCATGACCATCATGACCATGATCACGAGCACACGCATCATGACCACGATTCCCACCATGATCACTCACATGGTTCGGGACTGGGCGCGATGATCCGTGAGGCGATCCCTTTTCTGCACGGGCACACGCACGGCCCGGTAGAAATTGACACGGCGCTGGAAGCCAACCAGCGCGGTATATGGGCGGTCAAAGTGTCGCTGGCTGTGCTCCTGATCACAGCGCTGCTCCAGGTATTCGTCGTGGCGATCAGCGGCAGTGTAGCCCTGCTGGCCGACACAATTCACAACTTCTCGGATGCGCTCACGGCGGTCCCGCTCGGCATCGCCTTCTTGCTTGGAAGGCGGGCTGCGACGCGACGCTACACCTACGGTTATGGGCGCGCCGAAGACATCGCAGGCGTGATCATTGTGCTCATGATCCTGGGCAGCGCCCTTGTCGCAGCTTACGAGAGTTACCAGAAATTCGTGCATCCGCAGCCGCTGGAAAACGTCGCCTGGGTCATGGCGGCGTCCATCATTGGCTTTTTGGGGAATGAAGCCGTCGCCGTCTTCCGGATTCGTGTTGGCCGCGAGATCGGCTCGGCAGCGCTTATCGCCGATGGACAGCACGCGCGTATTGACGGGTTTACCTCTCTGGCCGTGTTTCTCGGCGCGCTCGGCAGCGTGCTAGGTTTCCCCATCGCCGATCCCATCGTCGGCTTTCTCATCACCATTGCGATCCTGTTCATCGTCAAGGATGCCATCGTGGCGATGTGGTTCCGCCTGATGGATGCGGTTGATCCGGCCCTGGTCGATAGCCTGGAAGCAGCCGCGCAGAACGTATCAGGCGTGGAGAAGGTGGACAACGTTCGTGTGCGCTGGTTGGGCCACCGGCTGCTGGCCGAGATGCACGTCATGGTCAACGAGGACTTGCCCACCCGCGCCAGCCATCTGATTGCAGAGGAAGTGCGCCACGCGCTCTTCCACGTGCAACCCAAACTCATTGAGGTGACTGTCCATGTGGACCCCTGCGGGCACTGTGGGCAGAATCCTCACGAAGTGACGGCGCATCATAAGGGGCTTACCCCGGCAACGCATTAGCGCGCCGGGCAGCGCGATCCCCGGGTTTTTGTGCTATCCTGAATACCCAAATAGCTTCGGCTGGCGGCCTTTCCTTGCTGCTGCTGACAAGGCATTCTGTTGCGCCCTGCTGCAAGTTGACTGAGCGATGGAAATGACTCCGAGCAAGCCTTTCTACAGTGACGCCTCAATTCGGGTGTCCGGTGTCACTCTGAATTATCGTTCCTGGCATATAGCCTGGCATATAGAGACTACCGCCCTACCGTACAAGACCGATCTGCTATTGCTGCATGGGCTGGGTTCGACCCTACACATCTGGGATCGGGTTGTGCCTTATTTGATGAACCAGGTCGCCGGGCACGTCGTGGCCCTGGATCAGCGCGGGCACGGGCGCAGCGATAAGCCGGATGACGGCTACACCACCGAGCAGATCGTCGAAGACGATCACGCCGCTGCGCAGATGCTGGGCCTGACGCAGCCGATCATCATCGGCCATTCCTGGGGAGCAACCATTGCGATGGCATATGCTACCGCGCACCCCGAAGCCGCGCGCGCACTCATCCTGATTGACGGCGTGTTTGGCGATCTGAAGGATCAGTTCGGGCCAACGTGGGAGCACGCCGTCAGACATTTCAGCATTCGCGACGGCGCTGGCATCCCGAAAGCGCAGTTTCTCCAACGCTACCTGGGCGAAAACCAGGGCAGATTCTTCGCCCCCATCTGGAACGAAGAACTGGAACGGATCGTCTTGAGCACCGTCCAGCCCCGAGAGGACGGAACGGTGGTACCACGCCTGAACCGCGCACACGATCTCAAGCTGATGCGCACCCTCTGGGAAACGTCACACATCGACATGGCCCGGCACGTTACTCAGCCGGTGTTGATGATCGTCGCGGAACATGAACCTGCGCCCGGCGATAACGAAGCCGGCCAGTGGATGCACTTCCGCCGGGAAGGATCGGCCAGGATGTTGAAGGTTTTCCCCGATCCGTCCCGCGTCAGGCAAGTCGTGATGCCGGACAGCGTTCACGATGTTCCACTGCAACGCCCGCAAGAACTAAGCCGGATCATCCTGGACTTTGTTCACGATGTCCTGAGTTGATGGCCTGTTGTGGTGCAGGTTGTTGGTGCGTGGCAATGCACCTCAGCCCTTCATCCCGGTGAGGGCGATCCCCTGCACAAAATACTTCTGCCCGATCAGGAAAATCACCACAATGGGCAGCATCGTCACCAGTGACGCGGCCATCAGGTACGCCCAATCCGTCGTATAGGATTGGCGGAACTGGTTCAGTCCAAGTGTCACGGTGAACAACCGCTGGTTGCCCAGGTAGATCAGCGGGCCGAGAAAATCGTTCCACGTCGCCTGAAAGGTGAAGATCGCCACCGTCGCCATTGCCGGACCGGACAGCGGCACGACGATTCGCGTGATGATCTGAAGGGTATTGGCCCCATCGATCCGCGCTGCATCTTCCAGCTCGGGCGGCAAGGTCAGGAAGAACTGCCGGAGCAAGAAAATGTAAAACGGGCTGCCGAAAAAGGCCGGAACCGTCAACGGCAGGAATGTATCGATCCAGCCCAGGGCATGGAACAGCATGAAAGTCGGAACCATCGTCACCGGATAGGGAAGCATCATCGTCGCCAGCACGACCCAGAACAGCGCGTCTCTCCCCGGCGCGCGCAGCCGGGCAAAGCCGTAGGCGATCAGGGTGCACGAGAACAGGTGGCCGATGACCGTCACCACCGAGACAAACAGGCTGTTCAGCATGAACCGCCCAAACGGAACGATGCTCAAGGCTTCCGGGTAGTTGCTCCACTTGACCGGATTGGGCAGCAGGGTCGGCGGCACGGCCAGCACCGCGTAAGTTGGCTTGAGCGACGAGGAGATCATCCAGATCAGAGGGGTCAGAAACAGGCCAGCCGTGAAGACCAGGATCGAGGTTGAGAGTACACGACGCAGTGCCGAATGTCCGGTGACCATCAGTCAGGCTTCACTCCTTGCGCCTTCGTAGTATACCCAGCGGCGCGCAGAGCGCACGATGAGCAGCGTGAGCAACAAGATGATCAGGAACAGCACCCAGGCCATTGCCGAGGCGTAGCCCATGTTGTTCATAACGAACGCCTGCCGGTAAAGGTACATCACGAAAAACAGCGTCGAATCCAGCGGAGAGCCGGTTCCGCCCGTTGCCACAAAGGCACTCGTGAACGTCTGGAAGGTGGCGATGATACTGAGCACAAGGTTGAAGAAAATGGTCGGCGAAAGCAGTGGAACGGTGACACGCCGGAAGATTTGCAGCCGGGTCGCGCCATCAATAGCTGCCGCTTCGATCAATTCCCTGGGAATGCTTTGCAGACCGGCCAGATAAATGACCGCTGTACGCCCCAACCCCCACACGCTCATCATCCACAGCGCGATCAGAGCCGTGCGCGGATCGAGCAGCCAGCGCGGGCCTTCGATGCCGAACCAGCGCAGTACCGTGTTGATCAGACCGGCCTGCGGGTGCAGCAGCCACATCCAGACGATGACGTAGGCCACACCCGAGAGCACCGACGGTAAATAGAACACAGCCCGGAAGAACCGTATGCCGCGAATCTGCTGGTTCATGAGGATAGCCAGCAGAAGCCCGCCGATGAGTTCGGTAGGGACGTACAGCGCCGTGTAGGTGATGGTTACTTTCAGCGATTGCCAGATCAGCGGGTCCTGGGCAAGCTGCTGGTAGTTGCGAGCGCCGCTGAATACGGGGGCGGAAAACAAATCCCAGTCGGTGAAGCTCAGAAACAGCGAGGCAATCATGGGGCCGATGACGAAGACTGTCACGCCGATCAGCCAGGGCGAAATGCACAGGTAGAACGTGAGCGCCTCGCGGCGGGCCGCTGGCGAGAGTTTAGGTCGATGCAGCATAGACTGTCTCCACACAGTCAATCAGACAGCCAGCGGCAACAGTGCCTTGATACTGTTTGAGTACCGGCCTGTTGCCGCTGCATACGTCATGAATTGGAGTCAGGCTTACTTGTTCAGGGCGGCTTGGGCCTCTTTAGCCCCCTCGGCCAGCGCTGCTTTTACGTCCGTGTTCGGGTCGATGATCACTTTTTCGAGCACCTTGCGCAGCGCGGGGTCAGCCGTCGATCCCCATTTGTCGGTGAAGGTGTAGGCGCGTGGCGCCAGGTAGTTCAGTTCATTCACGAACACCTTATCCAGTGGATCAAAGTTCGCGGCCTCTGCCACCGATTTGACGGCGGGCAGCGCCCAACTCTTCCAGGTTTCTGCCGCCTTTGTACCTGTGTAGAACTTCAACAGCCGCCAGGCTGCGTCTTTGTTTTTGCTGGCCGTTGTAATGCCGAAACCGCCCCAGAACAGGACATTGGCGCGCTTGTCGCCTTTGGGCAGCCCGACGACGCCCAGAGCGATGTTTTCATTCTTGAGCATCCCGGATTTCGGCCAGTAGCCGAAGATGCGCATGGCCGCCTTGCCATTATCGAACTCGGCGTTGCCCCCGCCAAAGGCCGAAAGGTCGGCGGGCGGTGGGGCAACCTTGTATTTGTTGTACAGATCGGCGTAAAACTGGACGGCTTTGGCAACGGCTGGTGAATCGAAGTATCCGACAAACGACTTGCCATCTTCGGAGATGAGTTGACCACCTGCCGCCGCGATCCAGTACTCGAAGCCCGTCGTCCAGGTCCCTGGCAGTTGCACGCCCCAGACCTGCGTCTGCCCGTCCTTGACGATGGTCAGCGCCTGCGCAGTTCTCAGAAAGTCGTCCCACGTCCAACCATCTTTGGGATACTCGACCTTGTACTGGTCAAACAGCTTCTTGTTGTAGTACATGATCAGCGGCGAGTAATCCTTCGGCAGGAAGTACTGCTTGCCTTTATACTTGCCGGGATCGAGCAGGCCGGGCAGGTAGATGCTGGTATCAATGCCGTCCTTGCCACTGATGTAGGGGCCAAGATCGACCATGGCGCCGCTGCCCGCAAAGTCGGGCACAGCATCGTCGCCGATCTGGAGGATGTCGGGCGGGTTGCCACCGGCAATCAGGGTCTTCAGCCGCGCGTAGTAGTCACCATAGTTGACCGGTTCAAGCTGTACCTGAATGTCGGGATTTTCCTTCTCGAACTGCGCCAGCAGATCGTTGTGTGGTTGCAGACCTGCTCCGCCGTCCCCCGTCTGTAATCGTAAAAGGACGGTTGCTGTCTGTGCTGTGGTGGGTTTGGTGGTTCCGACCAGAGTCAAAATGAGGATGAAGAACAGGCTGAACTTAAGTAAGGTGGTGAGGTGAAATCGGGGATTCATATTCACTTTCCTTCCAGCAGCGCTTCTGGAGGCTGCGACTTGGAGCGTGGCTACACAGGAGCCTGGATGCGCAACGGCGCTTTGAGGTAAGTGCTGGCAGATGATCCTCTCTTAAGACACTGGTTGGTTACCGGACGAAGCAAATACGCATCCATCCTACTGCGCGACGGCAGTTTCTCCGTGTAGTCCACTATGAATGATACCTCACTCGCTCGCTGTAACACACCGAATCCACCGAATCGGCCATAGGCCCAGGCGTCCTGCGCTCTCAGTATCTACTGGCGTGCTATTCCGCCGCACTGCGTTGTGCTAGAATCAGAAGTCGTGATGAGGTATACCGTGTATAACCCAGGTCAACGACCTTGACAGACCAGACTCGTATTTTCCAGCTAGAGCGCCTTTACCTTGCCGCTGCCAGTACCGAGGGACAAACACCTGGTCTGCAACTCCTGGCACGCACGCCGGGGGTCCGTCCAGAACACATCGCCGAGTGCCGCCGCGCCGCGAATCTGCTGCCACCACCGCCTGCGCAGCGCACCAGCGCCATGCCCAGCACCATCGGATTGTTCCGCAGCGAGAGCGTCGATTACATCCTTGCCAAAGCGCAAGCCGGACCGCAGGATTTGCCGCAATTTCAATACTTGCTGCTGCCAGCGGCGGCCATTCGCTGGCTGGGCGGTAACTTGCGCCTGTTTGAGTCCTGGGCGATGGAGCCGATCCCGAACTTTCCCACACAGCGCCTCGATCTGCCGCCGTTCGTACTGGAAAATCCTGAACCGCCCGATGCGGAAACGCAGACCGACGATCTGCTGGCCCTGATCGGTTTCACCAGGAACAAGCTGAAGGTCATCGAGGGCTTGCTGGCCGGGCTGATCCAGGCGATGGGCATTGGCATCATCAACGCGCCGCTGTCACTGCATGATCGGATCGGCTTTGTGCAGGGGTTGATGAGCCTGTTGCCTATCCCGGCCCGGATCGCCATGACATTTGCCACGAGCGTCATCGACCCGGCCCAGACCAACACCCAGATCAAGTTTTTGGCCTCGGACGTGCGCCCGGCCCGGCATATCATCTTTGACTGGGCAGCTAACAAGCTGCTGACCGAAGCGCCCGAAGATGTCTACACCAAGTTCATCATGGCGCAGCTTCGACTCGACACCTCCTTCGTTGTTCAGCAGACCGAAGCGCTGGCACGCACAGCAGTATGGCGAGCCACGCGCAAGGACGATATGGCAAACGCGCTGGGATGGGCGTCACGACGGGCCAGCGTGGATGTGGCCCTTCAGAACGGCCAGCCTGTGGACCGGGCGATGGTAGCCGCCATTCTACGCGAAGACCCGACGCTGCCCGACGATCTGCGTGTGGTGTATAGCCGTCACCTGCTGTCGATGTCGCTGGCAATGGACGATCCTACCCTCACCGACATTATCCCGACCATGGCAGTTCAAAACCGTGAGGTAGGCGATGCGGTTTACGAGCAATTGAAGACGGCTGCCGAAGGTGAGCAGGCTTCGCAAGTCTATCGACTGGTAGAGCGCTGGATTACACAGGCCCCGGCGGGCACGGACGTCAACCGCTGGCGTCCGCTTCTGGGCACGGTCATCCTGCGCCAGACGAACGAACTGCTCCAGGGCCAGAGTGCGCCACTCGTGCAGTTCATGGAGCAGTTCCTCGACGCGCCGCCGGCCCTGCAACTCGAACCCATTATCGCGCAGGTGATCGGGCTGACCCGCAAGCGCGGTTATGACGATCCGGACATTGCGCGGGCGGTGTTTTTGCTGGCGGTGACGTACCTGCCGCCGGGCGGTTTGCAGCGCCTGTTGGGCGAAGCCCCCCTGGTCAGCCAGCTGCCGGAGGCCCTGCGCGCCGTATTTGTCCACCTCGTCCCCGAATTCAATGCGCCTGCGCCGCTGGCCCTGCTCGCCAGAGGTGCAGAGGTCTTTGGCCCTGCACACCAGCAGATCATCCTGGCCCGGCTGGTCGAATGGGCGCTGTATATTCAACGAGCCGACCTGATCGATCTGGACGCGCTGCGTGGGATGGTCAGGGTAGCCGTGTCACCACTGGGCGCACGCTTCGACAACGTGATCCAGCACATCGTCGAGGAACTGAGCCGCGTCAATGTGCTGCGCGCGCTGGACAGCAAGACGCCACAGTACCTGGTCGAATTGAGCATCGCACGCGGGCGATATGCAGAGGCCGTTCACCAGTTGGAGTTCTTCCAGAACACGTTCTACAAGGGAACGCGCCACGAAGACCTGGCCGAGATCGTCCTGCAAATGTTCTGCGATGTGCCTTTTGAAGTCAGTCAGATCAACGAAATGTTGCAAGCCATGCAGGACAGCCAGCTCAGGCCGCTGGCTCGCGCCAATGCCTATGTCGGCGCGCTTGAGTCGAAGCATTGGGGGCCGGAAATGGAGGTGGCTGCCCGCCGCCTGACCGACATCCTGTATAAAGACCCGCGCTTTGTCGAACTCATCGGCCTGGACCCGACGCTGCAACTGCTCAAGGCCAACTCTGCCCGCCGCGACGAAGTGGAAACCTTGCGCCTGACGGGCGCGCTGGTCGAGTACGCACTCTTGCTCGCCGACAAAGGCAAGGAACTGATCAACCGTATCTACCCGATGATCAATTGGAGCACCGACGTAAACGACGTGGCCCTGGAAATGCTGCGTACCTACGTGCGGCGCGCGCCGATTGAGGTCGCCAGGGAACTGCCGCACGATCTGGGCGCGCGGCACGGCGAAAAGGTCGAACGCTCGCTGGACGCAGCCTATCGCCTGCGTCTGGTGGTCGGCGGCGCAGACTTCATGCGTTTCAGGGACATGGTTCATGCTGCCGCACCGCTGTTGATTGACATGGCAGCGGCTTACCACCCAAGCCAGGAATTGCCGCCGATCCATAAGCTGCGCCGAACTGCGGAGGCGATGCCCGGCGGATTGAGCGAGGCAGATTGCAAGCGACTCAGCGATAATCTGAACACCATCGGCCTGCAAATCCTCAAGCTGGCCCAGTTAGCCAATCGCAAGCGGCCCGCCAGCGATCCCGAAAACTACCAGGCGCATCTGCTCAAAGGCACAGTGCCGCCGACTACCGGATTGGACGCCTTGCGCTGGATCGGTGGACGCCTCAGCGAAGGGCAGGCCCAAACGCTTGACCTGACACGAGAAGCCGCACCTCACCTGCTCGGCAATCGTTCGGTGAACATTCTACTGCGCGAGACGGACGCGACGGTCCACCTGTTCGATGGCCTGCTGGCAGCCTTCCCGGAGAAAGACCCGTTCATCGTGGATAACGCGGCATGGAGCGCCGAAGTGGACAGCCTGTGGGCGGCACTTGGACTGTACAAGCAGCGCCAGATTCAGGCTCAACTTGCGCAGGAAGCGCAGTTGCTGGCTCAGGTCGTCAAGCATATCGGGGAAAAGGGCCACGAGCGCAGTTTCCAATCGTCCGGTTACGGGCGACAGTTACTTACCGGGCGCGCCCAGCCACGCTCAGTCATTGATGCGCTGCGCTGGTTGAGCGGCTACTTCGGGCGGCAGCACGACGGATAGAGACAGCGCCATTGAGATTTTTATCCAGCGGAAGGGGGTGGGAGGGGTTTGTGGGTACTCTTTGAGGACCAGCGTGCTGGCCGGGAAAAACAGATAAGCACCGTCTGAAACGCCCAATTTTGCAGTCCAAATATAACACCTTCAACACCGATTGTAACGGGCTTGAAGCCGTTTATCAATCTCACCTCAACATAGAATTCTTATACGGCGAACGTTATGAATCTTGAGCGGAACGCTGTGACACGCTGAAAAGATCGACGCCAAACGGCAGGGCGATGTGGTGGACAATCAGCCATGCTTCAGCAGCCAGCATCGTTTCGAGCAAGCCATTCAGCGGCCCCAGGTCTGGCCCCATGTCGTAGGCAGCAGTTTCACGGTGAGTGCGCACTCTTCGCTGAATGATCCGGATGAGTGCGACGGCTGGAAAGACAAACGCATTGGCGTAGCTCGTAACCAGAACATTCCAGCCCGCCTGTCGTTGCAGGCGATCCAGTTGGCGGGCACGGTAACGGCGGCGATGATTGTTCGCCCGGTCATGATGGCTCCACAACAGCATGAACGCGGAGGTTAGCAAGATTTGGATGCCGCCGTGACGGGTCACACGGTAGGCTTCGGATAGAACGCGATCATCACGATCCACGTGCTCGACAACGGCCAGCAGCGCCACCACATCAAATGTCCCGGCCCGAAAAGGCAATGCATCGGCCTCAGCCTGGACGAGGCCAAGTGCCGGGCGCTTTCGGATAGCGCGCAGGGCTTCAAGCGACACGTCCACTCCGACCACGCTGCCCAGGGGATTGAGGATGGACAGGTTTGCGCCGAAACCACACCCAACGTCGATTACACGACGCACGCGCATGTGCTGGAGATCGGGCGGCACAAAACGGCTCAGTGCGGTGCGATAAAGCCGTCGCATTCCGCGCCACCACCAATGGCGCTCCTGCATATTCAGCATTGCCTGGTAGGCTTGTGACTGCATAGGACATCCTGTCGCCAAAACAAGGGCGGGTTCGCGGCTTGCCGTTACACAATAGTATAAACTTTTACCAGGAACCTATCTTAAGCGGAAAGGGGAAAGCCAGGTCTATCTTAACATCTGTGTGGGCCGACCTGTATCCTACCGAGTCTGAGGAGAGAGGAACCACCGGTGGCGATCAGCAGTTCCTCTGCTTACGTGCGAAGTGGGACACGGGTAGAAACATGCTACAGCATGTCCCCAAAACTAGTGCGCGCTTACACGCGCAGGCTTGCGCGCCTCCCGGGCTTCCGCTCGGCGGCGCTGCCAGTAGGCCCAGATCTCTTCGAGGGTGTAGGTGGCGGCGCGTAGCGAATTGAAATGCGACAGCCCGTGTTTGCGCGGCTGGTACTCGACAGGCATCTGATAGATCTTCAGCCCGTACCGAGCGGCCTCTGCCAGCAATTCGCCGTCGATGAAGACCGAGCCTGCACCCAGGCGCATTTTTTGCAGCGGCTCGCGCAGGATCAGCTTGAACGAGAAGTTGATGTCACGAACCTGAACGCCGAATAGAACTCGTACAAGCATGTTATAGACTTTCGAGTAGATGAAGCGCCGCCAGCCTTCCCAGCGATTGAGGCGGTAGCCGATCACCATGTCGTATTCGCCGAGGTGGGACAGCGCTTCCGGGATTAGCCACAGATCCACCGGCTCATCGCAATCGGTATATATGACAATGTCCTTCGTGGCGCTGGCGAACCCTGTACGCAGCGCTTGCCCGTAGCCTTTGTTGCCCTCATGGTGGATCACTCGCACATGTGAATCCTCACGGGCAAGGTCGTCGGCGATTTTTTCAGAACCATCTGAACTACCGTCATCGACGATCAGAATTTCAAAATCGTCGGAGACAGTCCGCATGACTTCCAGAGCCTTGCGGGTCATCGGTTCAACGGATTTGAGTTCGTTGTACATGGGATAAAAGAGCGTGACACGTTTACGGAAGGCGACCATGAGATAAGCCCTTCAGATAATGGCAGCGATGAGAACAGTTTAGCATGAATTATCACCAAAATGGCTGTTACTAACATCCCAATTCCGCATGAATTTTTCGTGAAGCGCCTTGACCATCGTCCGAAACAGAAACGTCAGGTGCGCGCTATTGGATTGAGCAAGCGACTCTCCTAACGCGCCTTTACATTGAATTGGCTGACAATGGCAGGCGTTGATGTGGCGATCTTGTCGGGATCAGCGTCCAACTTGGCTTTCGAGTACCAGGGAATGCCATAGGTCGTGACGGTTAGGGTCTGCGTTTTAGCGTCAATCTCGAATTCTGTCCAGCCGTAGACCTGGGTTGCGATGTAGCTGCCTTTGATCAGCCTGGCGTCGATCCCGGAGTTTTCCAACCCAATCGGATCATAGTGATATAGACTGAGTTGAGCATCGACCAGCTTGCGGACGAGGGCATCCTTGCCAATCATGGGCAGCATTTCGTATACGTTCTTTTCCGCCTCTGTGATGAGTTTGGTACGCAGGGCAAGGTCGATAATGGACGGGCCAAAGGGCGGATCAACGGCCACCGGCCCGGTGATGATCTCCCAGGTGTCGGTTCGGATCGGCTTCGCATCCACAGATTTCTGGTAGAACAGGTTGTTCACCATCATGAGGTGAAAGTCGGCGCTGATGAACACGACATTCTTGATCTGGCTGGACTCGATGAAGTCGAGCAGCGCGGCCCGCTCGGCAGCATAACCCTCGTAGCGATCCCCGGCGTTCAAGACGCCCAGATTCTGGATCGGTTCGGGGTTCAGAATGAATTTCCAGGTAATGCCGTCCTGCTGCGCCGCCAGCAAGTCAGCCTTCAACTGATCGAATTGGGCCTTTCCAAGCATGGTGCGCTCCGGCGAATACGCAGCAGCCAGAAACGCCTTGACACTCGCCGGGTCGGTCAGCTTGTCGAAGGGCACTGGCGCCAACTCAGTGTCGCGGAACGAGCGCTCATCGAGCACGAAAATAGCCGCGTCGCTGCCGAAGGTGCGAAAGCGGTACAACCTGGGCTTACCGGCAGTACGCGGATCGCCGGTATCGCCATACTTCTCATCCCGTATCGGCATGTATTCCCGAAACGCCTGAAGCCCGGCTTTGTACAGATTGGTCTCGTTGATGTACTTGCCATTCGCATCGAAGCGTGTGTCGGTGGACGGCGCGCTGCCGCCTGCGAAATCGTTGGCGACTTCGTGGTCATCAATGGTCGCGTAGACTTGCGTCGAAGCACGGGCAGCGATCCAGGCACTCAGGCCGTAGCGGCTGGCGACGTTTTCGTTGTGTTTGGCGCGGTATTGGGCCAGCGTGGTGGCGCGTGGGACGGCCACGTCCGGGGAAGGAACGTCCGCGTAAATTGTATCGCCATGAAGGATGAAGAAATCCAACTGGCGAGAGGAAACGTTGCTGATCGCCGGAAAGGGCGCAAGGCCCTGCTGCCAGTCGCCGCTGACGCCGAAGCGTAGGCCGGGGTGCGTGCCCTTCTCCGCAGGCAGGCGGAACGTGCCCACTTTCTGCTGGCCTGCCGAGTCCGTGACCCGATAGTAGTAGCGCGTACCGGGCGTAAGCTGAGACAGTTCAACCTTCACAGGGACGGCTGCGTCGGTGATGCTTGCCTTAAGGACACCGAGAATCGTCGTGAAATCCGAACCGGTTGCATATTCGAACGTGACATCGCCAACATTCGGGCTGTGTGCCCACAGGATGATCGAGGTCTGCGTGGCATCGCCGCTGGCAATGCTAAAGACTGGCGTGCTGGCTGGTGCGGCAAATACGCGCGTCACACCGATGCTGATCGACAGCAAAATAACCGTCAGGGCAAAACGTCCTATTCGATTGTTCACGGCTTCCTTCCTCATGGTGGGATGGCAGTATCATACCACCATCCCATAAGCTCACCCGCAATAGCGAGTTCGCCCAAGAGTCAGGATTCGGGCGTCGCCACGAGCGAATCGCCCGCGTGGAGCGTGAGCGGCGTTTGCAGCGCGATCAGCGTGTCGCCACCCTCGTGGGTAAACTGGGCGTGGATGGGTGCGTTGTTCAGGGCAACAGTATGAACCTGTGCCCGCCCCACGCGCAGCGTCCGGACGGTCTGTTTGCCGTAATCGCAGTGCAGCGTGATACGTTCGGCGGTTTGCTCGTAGAAACCCCAACCCGTGCCGGTTGACCAGAAGCAGCGGAACGGCAGATCGGGGGTGGCAGGCTTGAAGCCGATGTGTCCAACCGTGAGATCGCACGTGAAACCGGACAGAGCCAGCAGCAGCGTCCAGGAGGCCATCGAACGAGCATAATTGCTGCCGCATTCCATCTCGTTCCAGGGGTTGCGACGTTCCCCGTCGTAGCGGGCGCGCAGCCCCTTCACAATCGTCAGCCCTTCCTCGACCATGCCCTCGTAGATGAGATGGCCCGCGACCTGGTATTCGATGCCGCTCCACACCTCGTCGCAATAGACGAAAGGCAGGTCGGGGCGTCCGCCACGCGGCCAGGTGCACAGCAGCAACCCTGCTTCGTCGCCCAGCGCGTAAATCCGCTGGGCATTGTTGTGCATCAGTAGCGTCGGGCGGAAATTGTACTTGAAGATGGAGCGGAGCGTCTGCCGGACGTGCTCGCCGTCCAGGATCGGGCCAATGCCGCAGACGTGCGCCATCCACGCGCCGATCACCTGGTCAGAGAGGCAGCCGGGGCCATACTGGTACTTCGGGTTGCCTTCGCGCTGCCCGCCGATGCTCACGCTCGTATCAAGCGGCGAATGCTGGCTGGCCGACGGATCGACGTGCTGTTCATAATATTCGCCGTTATAAAGGTTGACGTCCATCCACGCTGCACCGCGAGCGGCCAGCTCGGCGTACTGCGCCGCCGATTCAGTGTCGCCGAGCGCCGACGCCATCTCGGAAGCGCACTTCAGTGCGCCGACGTACCAGCTTCCCATCATGCTGTTCGGGCCGTAAAACTCGATGTCGTAGGTATTGTGCTGCAAGCCCTCAATGACGCCATCCCGGTTGTAGTCCCAGTATAGCCAGGCATATTCCAGGGCGCGTTTGGCGCGCGGCCACAACGAGCGCAGCCACTCGGTATCGCCGCTGATTTTCCAGTCCCGGTACACCTGCATGATACCGCCCATTTGCCCATCGGCTGCCGGATGAAAGTTCAGCGGCCTGGAGCCGAGCGGCAGTTGCAACCGAAAGCACAGCCGCCCATCTTCAAACATGTTGTACTGTAAATCGTTGGTGCGCATCGAGCGTTGCAGCGAGGGATAGAGATAGGCATGGGTCAGCGCATAGTTCCAGACATGATCGCACGACCCCTCGCAGCTTCCGGCCTCGGCATGAACGCCTTCCCAACCGTAGAACGATCCGTCTTCGAGCAGGGTGACGGTGGGCGATTTCAGAATCGACATCTGGCTGGAGATGGCATCGATCACGCTCGTCGGCAGCGTCGAATCGAACAGCGCGCGGTGAAATTTTTCAGTCTCCTGCCGCAGGCGAGCTTCATTGCGCACGACGTACTTGGTCACGTCCAGCGCGTCGCTGAAGCGCTGCGCGTAGGGCACGCGCCAGGTGATAGGCCTTTCTGCGGCGGAGTAGGAATCCGCCCAGTATTTGATAAAGTTGGGGAAGTACCAGCTTATGATCAGCGGCATCACTGCCTGTTCGCCAGGAGCCAACCGCGTGTGCAGCGCCAGCGAACCCGTATCGCTGGCGTTGGGCGCGCTCGGCTCCTCGTAACGGCGGTCTTGCAGCCGCCCGGTGGACGAGAATTCGTCCCAGAAGGCTTGCAGCGTGTCGTACCACGCGCCGCGCAGCCAGGCCGTTTGGTAGGTGATGTCCGGCCAGGTGGTCGCCAGCGCCATCGATCCGCCGTAGGGCACGTCGTTGGTGTAATATTCGCTGTCCATGAAGATGGCGGACACGCCATCCGACTGGACGAAGCAGTTGACGTTCTGCCTGCCCGTCCCTCTGAATTCGCCGTGCACGATGGAGGTAAACGGCCCATGCCCGACATACCCCACCGCGTTGAACAGGTTGGCCGCCACTGAGACATCGACTGGCGCATTGGTGGGGTTCGTCACGGTAATCTCAAAGAGGCCCACCGGCAGGCCCGAATCCTCAACGTTGAGGGGAATGAACGGGTTGTAGGCCATCAAGGACACCTGGACGGGCAACCAGGGGTCTTCAAAATCGATCCAGGCGAACGGGTACTCGCCGCGAAAGGTCGCCTTCTGAAGATGGCGCAGGCCCGCGCCCGTTTCTCGGCGCACGCCGTAACCGAAGCCGTAAAAGTCGCGCCCGCCGATTTCACCCATGTACGGAGGGGCGGGCCAGCTCTGCAAAACACGGGCGTCCGTTGCACCGTCGCTCGTCCGCGTCCAGATGGAAAAGAAGGTGTTGGGCAGCAGGCTCAATTTGTTCGGGCGGTGGAAGATTTCCCAGTCCACGAGCGCGCCCCGCCCGGAAAGCGAAAAGCAGCCCGTCCCGATCCCACCGATGGGGAAGGCAATGCAGTCCAGGCGTCGCCCTGTATAGGTAAAAGCGTTCTGATCTGGCATGGTTTCCAATTAGCCCTTGAGTCCGGTGGAGGCAATGCTCTTAATGATGTTACGTTGCAGCAGCAGGAACACGATCAGGATCGGAATGACGGCCATCGTGACCCCGGCGGCGACATTGCCGACGGCCCCGGCACTGTAGCGCCCCTGCAGGAGCGTCAAGCCTACCGGGAGCACCTGAAGCTCCGGATCGTGCAGCATGATCAGCGGCGTGAAATACTCATTCCACCAGAAGACAAAGGTGATGATGCCAAGCGTCATCATGGCTGGCATCGAGAGCGGAACGATGATCCGCCAGAAAATGGTGATGTAGCTTGCACCATCAATGCGAGCTGCATCCTCAAGCTCGGTGGGGATCGTCATGAAGTATTGACGAAGCAGGAACACGCCGAAGGGGCTGATCAAAGCAGGCAGGATGATCGACCAGTGCGTGTTATACAACCCGGTCTGCCGCATGAAAATGAAAAGTGGCACAATTGTCACCTGCACGGGGATCATCAACGTCGCCAGCAGCACGATAAACAGGACGTTCTTGCCAGGGAAGCGCAGCCGCGCGAAGGGGTAGGCCGCCATTGGGCAAGTAATCAACTGGCCGACGGTGATCGCGGCTGCGACAAAAAAGCTGTTACGGATGAAATTCAAATACGGCACGTCCTGAAAGACATTGGCGAAGTTTTGCAAGGTGATGCTAGATGGGAAGAACTGCGGCGGCATCTGGTAAGCACGCGCGGCACTGCTGAACGCCACCTGCATGATCCAGGCGAAGGGGGCGATCATGATAGCCGAACCCCAAAGCAGCAGAATGACTGTCAAAATGGCGTCCCAATGCACTCGTACCGGGCGGCGAGCAACTTTGGGCAGCACGTCTTCGGCTGATCGAATCGTGGTATCTGCGCTCATAAAACCCTCGCCCCGCCCGCTACTGGTAGAACACCCAGCGGCGGCTAAATGCAAACTGAAGAATGGTCAGCCCGAACAGCACCACAAACAACGACAGTGCGACAGTCGAGGCATAGCCCATGTTGAAGAAACGGAAGCCCTGCTCAAAAATGTACATAACCACTGTCCGTGTGGCGTCGCCGGGGCCGCCCATCGTCAGCACCCAGGGCTGCGCGAAAATCTGAACGGCGTTGATCAGGCCAATGACCGACAGGAACAGGATCGTCGGCGTAAGCAGGGGCAGCGTGATGTAAAGAAAGCGCTGGAAGCGGTTGGAGCCATCGACCTCGGCAGCCTCGTACAGATCGCCGGAAATGGTTTGCAGCCCGCCAACAAACACCACAACATAGAAGCCCAGGTCTTTCCAGACGTCAGTGATGATGATCGCCAGCGGCGACCAGGTGCTCGAATTGAGCCAGGGGATGCGCTGAATGCCGACCAGCCCCAGAAACCAGTTGACCATGCCCAGGTCTTTGTTCAGCAAGAATGACCAGATCAGCGCCACCGCCGTCGCAGAGACGACGAAGGGGAAAAAGAAACTCAACCGGAAAAATGTGCGCAGCCAGTTGTGGATCTTGGTGTCGAGCAGCACGGCAATGATCAGCCCCAGAAACAGCTTGAGCAGCACAGTGGAAACTGCAATCTTGAAGGTGGTCAGGTAGATCGAGCCAAGCCGAGGGTCGCTGAGAAGCTGCTTGTAGTTATTCAGCCCGGCAGGTTCCGCCGGATTGATCATGTTCCAGTTATAGGTGCTGAGGACTACCGCCGCAATGACCGGCCCGACGATAAAGACTACAAAGCCGATCAGGGTTGGTGACAGAAAGAGATACGCCGTCAGCACTTCGGCCCGCCGCAGCGGGTTGGACATCGTTCTTGCAAGAGCGGTCATATATATGCTCCGTAGAGTTGGGTGGACAGCGATGCACGGTGTGCCACCTGCGCCCACCCAACGACCATCCGGACACTCAAACGGCGGTGCTTAACCGCACTTTACCACGCTTTCAAGCTCCTTCTGCGCAGCCTCCATCGCGTCTGCCACCTTCATCTCGTCGGCGAAGATGCTGCCCGTGTAACGAATGAAAATGCTTTCCATCTGGTTGAAACGCGGAGGAGCGGGCACGAGCTTGGCCGGGCCGTCCAGCACGTTATAGAATAGCAACCCGTTCTTGGGCGGGAACTTGCTCATGAGTTGGGCCACGCTCTTGCGCGCGGGCACGTTGCCAAGCGGCGAGTCCACCGTGCCGACCAGACGCTCCTCGACACTCTTGTTGGTCATGAACTTGACGAATTCCCAGGCCAGGTCGGGGTTGGGCGACGTGTTCAGGATTGGGAAGCCGTCGATGCCGAATTCGGTAAGCTGGTTGGGGTTGCCGGGCCAGTTGATGATGTCGAAGTCCGTGAACTTGGCCTTGTAGAGCGCGGGCAGCGCCCAGCGGCCCACGCCGATCATGGCAACGTCGCCGGTCTGGATGGACTGGAACAGCGTGTTCAAGGGCGTTGGCCCAGGGGCGACCTTATACTTGTAGATCAGGTCGTGCATGAATTGTAGGGCTTCTTCGACCTTCGGATCGGTAACCGTCGGTTTGCAGAAGTCGTCCGAAACGATGTCGCCGCCGTTGGCGAAGATCCAGGGCATGGCCGATACAAATACGCCGCTGTTGTCAAAGGCGTAACCGTACTTTTCGGGCGTGCCGTCCTTGTTCGCATCGACAGTCAAGGCCTGCGCGTACTTCAGAAACTCGTCTCGCGTCCAGTTGGCTTTTGGCGGTTCCAGCCCGGCTTCCTTCAGGCGCGCCGTGTTGTAGTAAATGACCATCGGGTTCCAGCTATACGGCAACTCGTACTGCTTGCCGTTGACCTGGAACGCCTTCAGAAGCTGTGGGTTCACATCGTCCAGGTATTCCTGCAACTGGGCCTTGTCCCGTGCAATGTAGTCGTCCAGCGGCACGGCGATCTTGAGCTGGTTAACCAGCAGTTGTACGCCCTCGGTTGCCACCCACATCAGGTCGAGCTTTTCGCCGCCCGCGATCAGCGTCGCCACGCCGTTCAAGTATTCGCCCCAGTTGTTGCCGGTGGCCGAGACGAGTTTGACGGTGATGTCCGGGTACTCTTTATTGAACTCCGCAATAATGGCCTTCCAGCCGGGTTCGGCATCCGGGCCGTAGTTCCAGAAGGCAAAGTTGATCGTGCCACTCGGCTTGGCCTGGTGGGCCATCAGTGGCGTGACGCCGAGGAGCAAGACCGCCGCAACGAGGAGAACACGCATACTTCGTTTCAAAAGATTGTGGTGCATACGAAAGCCTTTCTATTCAGTAGGGGTCTGGAGATCGTGGATGAACGGCTGCATTTTTGTGGTAAATCTCGATCACTCGTCAATAGCGCCCTCCTTTGCTAATCGAAGTTTCCGACGAGACGAAGCGTTTCCCAATCGTCAAGGAAGGGGATGGTAATGCTCGCTTCTGAGGCGGTGCGGATGATGGGCAGCCGTTCGCCGCTCGGAACACGGTAGACGGCATTTGCCCCTTGCGGGATGATCAGGCGGGCGTTGGGCAGCGTGACGCGCTCCTCAATCGTATCTGAAGTGCGATGCAGGCCGAAGCGGACGGCACGCTGTGGGAAGCCTGTTACCAGGTGGACGATCAAGTCTGCGCCGAGCCGGTGGGTGACGATCTCGGTGTTGAGCAGCCCGTCGGCCCGCACAGGTGGCAACGGCCCGGCAGCCCAGGTCAGCATATTGGCGATCAGATGGCGGTACGGATCGTGGCCGAGGCGCGCATAGTTGCTTTCCGGCAGCGCTGCGCAATAGACCACGCGCCCACGCCCGTAGGGGCGGTAGACGATCACCGGCTCGCCTGTGTCGGCATCCGGCGGCGGCTGGTTGTTGTGGTAGTAGGTCTCGCCGCTTGTTTCGATCAGCGGGTTGCGGCGGGTTGCCGCGACCTGCACATCACTCCGGTTGGTGCGCACCTCCCACATTGCCATGTAATGCGGCAATGGGCGGCGACTCAAGCCTGCGGTGAAGGGTGCATCGTGAACTTGCAGGTAGGGAAAGGTGAATTCGCCGCGCTTAATAAAATCCACACCGAACAGGTCGGCCAGGGCAAAATTGGGCAGGCAGCCGCCTTGATCGTCATAGAGCGAAGTCGCACCCGTGGCGACCAGCCCGCCGCCATCCCGCACGAAAGCCCGCAGCGCATCCGCTTCCTCCGGTGAAAGCGTCAGGATATTCGAGAGGAGGACGACCTTATACTTACTGAGCGTCGCCAGGCTTTCCGGGCGTTCGTCCACAATTTCTACCGGGATATGGGCCTCGAGCAGCGCCTTGAACGCGCCCATCCACGCCGGGAGCAGATCGGAGTCGGACGGGTTGAGGTTGCTTTCCATCATCATCCGCGTCGGCGGTTTGGCGCGGTTCAATACCTCGTCCAGTTCGCGCGTTTTCTGCGACTGGTACAGCGCAGCGTAGCGCAGTGGCTGTGCGCCGTGAAGGACGCTCTCGCGGCGCTCGATTTCCGCGTAAACGTCGGCGATCCGATCATATACGGCTGGTTCAAGCGTGCCGTCCTGGTACGGCTCGTCGTCGATGCACACCGCCCCGCCGTTGGCGACGACGCTGAACGCCTCAAAGCGCATCTGCGCCAGTGGGCGGACGGTGAAATCCCAGGTGTGGACAAAGCGCCCGGTCAGAATCTCGAAGGGGCGGCCATTGACCCCCGCACGCATGTAGCGCGCAGCGTAGCTGGGAAACAGCAGACCTTGCCACTCGGTATAGCCTTCCGTCGAACCCATATCCGAGTGCTTGAGATGCTTGAAAGACAACCCCTGGCTCGGCAGTGCGAAGGGCGTCCCGTAAAAATTGACGACGTAGGCTGCTTCGGGCTTGATGGACTTGACCAGGTTATAGCAGCCTTCCAGGTATTCGTAGAGGATGTCCTGCTGCCAGCGCACCAGCCGTAACCAACCCGGCGCCTGCGGCGAACGCGGCATTGCCTCGCCCATCTCGCGCTCGTAGCGCTCGCGCGTATACCGATCAAAGGTCGGCCAGTCACTCAGAATGTCGCTCCACACGCCGTCGAGATCGTAAAGGCTAAACATCTCGCGCAGATGCGCGTGGACGAGTTCCCGGTACGGACTGAGCAGGCTCAGGGTCGGCCAGCGATTATAGGAATACGAACCGTCGGCCTCTTCGGCCATCCATTCCGGGTGTTCACGAGCGACCTGCGTGTCCCACATGTTTGAGTAGTAGCCGAGAACGCGGATGTTGTGGCGATGCGCCCGGTCTACCATCTCACCCAGGAAATCCAGATCGCCCAGCCCGGTGTGCTTGTGACCGATCTGGGTGTTGTAGTAGAAATTCCCATACTGGCATTTGGCGAAAATGACTGCTACATTGATCCGGGCACGCACGAACTCGGCAATCAGATGGTCGGGGTCAAAGCGAGTGGCGATGCCGCGCAGGTCATGCTGGTCACCACCGGACTGCCCTGGCTGTGTCCAGTCCGGGAGGTGCATGTCGAAGAATAATCGTCGTAAATTTCGAGAATACCAATCTGGTTGGCCCATCCTGGCCCTGCCCTCTAAAATGTTAACTTAATTCAAGTGTATTTTGTTTGGAATTTTAGTCAAGATTTTAGTAAAATGGAGAGGTGGCCGCCAGCCCAATCAGGGTTAGACTTTCAGGTTGGTCGGCCAGGATTGAGGGCAAAAGTACCCATGGCACAACGCATTACCCTTCGTGAAGTCGCTGAGGCCGCCAACGTTTCGCTGACGGCGGTTTCGTTTTACCTGAACAACCGGCCCGGTCTGTCCGACGCGACCCGCGCTCGCATTGCCGAAGCGGTGGAACGACTGGGCTACGTGCCCCGTAGCTCGGCGTCGGGGGCAGCGCTTGGCTTCATCGGCCTGGTGATCGAACGCCTGCCCCTGTCGCCGTTCGCCGACATGTTTTACGGGGACGTGATTCAGGGCATTGAAACACAGGCACGCAGCCTGGGCTACAACGTCGCGCTCATGACCGTCGAAAACAGCGCCAGCCTGCCCCAACTGTTTGAGCAGCATAACGGCAGCCTGGCCGGCGTGGTCATTCTGGGTGGCGGCGACAGCAGCGCAGAGATCGTTGAAAGCGTGCTACACGAGGGCTTGCCGTCGGTGCTGGTCGATACCGACACCAACCTGTCAACCATGCACAGTGTCATGCCAGACTACGTGCAGGGCGCGTATCAGGCGACGCGCTACCTGCTTGGCAAGGGTTATCAGCGTATCGCTTTCATTCAAGGCTCGATGAAGTACCGCAGCCTGGTGGAACGTTTTCACGGCTACACGTGCGCGCTGGTGGATGCCGGAATACCCATCGATAAAGCGTTAGTGCAGCCTTCCATTTCGAGTGGTTTCCCCAATAAGGGCTACCGGGAGATGAAAGCCCTCCTGGAACGAGGTGTCACTTTCGATGTGGTCTTCTGTGTCACGGATCGCACCGCATTGGGTGCATTGGACGCACTGCGCGAGGCGCACATCCGCGTTCCTGACGACATAGCGCTGTTGGGCTTCGACAACGTAGCCCAATCCAGCCACACATCGCCGCCGCTGACCACTGTGGACGTGTACAAGCGCGAGATGGGGGCGATTGCCATCGATATTCTGCATCGCCAGATCGCATCACCCGGCGGACGTCTGGCCGTCAAGACGCTGACCCCGACGCGCCTGGTGGAACGCGAATCCGCCTGATCGAACTCAGAGTAACACCCGGCGACTGAGCGCCGGGTGCAACTACGGCAGCGGCTGCCAGAGCAGCGAGAGAATCACCGCCGTCGTGACCAGCAGCGCACCGAGCGCCGCAAAGGCCACACTGATCTCCGTGATCTCGTGCTTGACGATCAGGTAGGTCGGCAGGCTCTGGAAGACGTTTTGAAGTTCGCCCGCGCTTTCCGCAGAATAATACTCTCCGCCGGTCATATCGGCGATTCGCTTCAGCGTGGCCTCGTCAATTCCCCTGCGGAAACCGCCGCCACCGCCACCAAAACCACCGCCACCAAAACCGCCACCGCCAAAGCCACCCTGTTCTCTACCCACAAACTGCCGTCCGCAGTTGGGAAACTCTCCACCCCGGGCCGTCCCAAAGCCGATAGTGTAAACGCGGACACCGCGATCCGCTGCTTGCTGGGCAGCATCCAGTGGCAATGGACCGGAATTGCTCACGCCGTCAGTGAGCAACACAATGATGTCGGGCGCATAAGCTCCCTTCGGGACGGGCGTTGGCTTGACTCCAGAAGAGCCATCGATGTTGCTCGGCGCAACGTTCTTGTCAATTTCCGCAATTGCGTCCAGGGACTTGAGAATACCGCTGCCAATGGCCGTTCTGAACCCGGTAGCGAGGCTCTCAACAGCGGCCAGCAGGGTGTCCTGGTCGCGGGTGGGCGGCACAATTAACTCCGCAAAGCCGGAGAACGCGACCAGACCGATTTGCGTGGTCGATTTCTGGCCCTGAATGAAGGAGGCTGCCGCTGCCTCAGCCGCCAGCAGGCGGTTGGGCTTAATGTCTGTCGAGCACATGCTCCTTGAAACGTCTATGGAGAGAATGATCGTCGTCTGGTCGGTGGGCACCGCGACAACGGCTACCGGGCGGCCCAGCGCGATGACGAGGCTGGAAAGACCCACCAGGAACGCCGCAAAGGGCAGATGGCGTTTCAGGCGAGAATGTCGAGGAAGCGCCTCGCGCACGAGGGACAGGCTGGAATAGCGCACGGCCACACGCCGCCGTCTCAACGTCCAGATGTAGACGGCGATCAGCACAGGGATTAAAAGTAATAGGGCAAGGAATCCAGGCCAAAGCAGATCCATGGCGACTTCCAATCCACTATTTATACGAGTTCTTTCATCGTGCTTTCATCCGATCACGGTACACGGCTGAACCACAGCAGCGAAAACGCTGCGCCGATGAGCATGACGAGGATACTAACCCCGGCAAAGATGGCCGTGATCTCGATCTTTTCGGGTTTGATGACAGCCTGGGTATTGAGTGTTTCGTAGATGCGGCGCAGGTCTTCCTCATTTTCGGCGTTGTAATAAACGCCATCGGTCAGTTGCGCGATCTGCTGGAGCGTTTGCTCGTCAAGCTGCGTGTGGACGGTGAAACCATTGATGTGCAGGTTCGTGCCCGCTGCGCTGCCGATGCCCACTGTGTAAATGCGCACACCCCGATCCGCAGCGGCCTGTGCAGCAACCAGCGGATCAGGCCGCAGGTTGTTCTCGCCGTCGGTGAGCAGAATGATGACACCCGATGTGTAAGTGCCTTTGGGCACAGGCGTTGGGGTCAGGGTGGGGCGTGGGGTCAGGTTCGAGTACAGGCGAGTGCCCTGGTTCGGGTCTGCGGTCAGCACGTCGAGCGCGGCCAGAATGCCGCTCCCCAGGGAAGTACCGCGCTGGGGCGTCAGCCGGCTGATCGCGGCGAAGATGGCATCACGGTCATCGGTGGGAACCTGCACCGTAAAGCCGCCCTCGCTAAACGCGATCACGCCGATCCGCACGTTAAGCGGCTGGCGCTGCACAAAGTCTCGTGCAGCCGCTTTGGCCGCTTCGATCCGGGTAGGCTTCAGATCGTCGGCGGCCATACTGCCTGAAACGTCGAAGGCCAGCATCACCGTGCCTTCAATACGCGGCAAACTGACGACTGCTTCTGGCCGGGCAAGCGCGAAAATCAGGATGGTCAGCGCCATCAGAAACAGCGCCGGAGGGATATGGCGACGATAGGCCAGCCGCCGTCCCTCATCGCGCTGCGAGAGCCACAGATTGCCAAAGCGCTTGGCGATGCGCTGCCGCCGTCTGTACAGTCTCAGATACGCCAGAACGCACAACGGGATCAGCAGCAGCAACACGAGCATCATGGGCCAGATAAATGACATAGGACAAAACCTACAAGTTATCTTCTTCGCTGTTCTCTCAATGAAGCAAAGCGCACAATGGCCCGTACCAGGTCGTCTTCTGTTGAGAGCGACAGCACATCGACCCCTGAATGCTTGAATGCCTGCTGCAACTCCATCTCGCGCCGCCGTGCTGCTTCTTCAAAACGCTGCCGGAATCGTTTGTCGTGTGTATCCACATATAGCTGTTCGCCTGTTTCGGCATCCTGCATGACGACTATGCCGATGTCCGGCAGTTCCATCTCTCGCGGATCCCACAGGCGTACCGCGATGACCTCGTGACGTTGGTTGAACAGCGTCATCGAGCGTTCCCAGCCGGGCGCGCAGATAAAATCTGACACAATGAAGACCAGCGAGCGCCGTTTGATGGTTTGCAGCCCGTAGTCGAGCAGCGGCGCCAGGTTCGTGAAAGGCGCGCGGGGCAGTTGCGGCTGCTTGAGCAGATCGTTGGCGAGGCGCAGCACCTGTATCCGCCCACCTCGTGCCGGGATTGTCCGCTCGACCCGGCTGTCGTAAAAGATCGCGCCGACGCGGTTGCCGTGCCGGGTCAGCAGCCGCGCAATGGTAGTCACGAAATCGATGAGCACCGTCCGCTTGAGGCTCTGCACGGTTCCGAAATCCACCGATGGGCTGAGGTCGAGCAAGAACCACGCTGTGATTTCGCGGTCTTCGACGTACTGCCGGACGTAGGGTGTATCCATCCGTGCCGTGACGTTCCAATCGATATAGCGAACATCGTCTTCGGGCTGGTATTCGCGCAGATCGGCAAAGTCTACGCCATAGCCGTAGAACAGGCTGCGATAATCGCCTTGCAGCAAGCCATCCAGACGGCGGATGACCTCCCAGTCCAGGCGCAGCAGGATACGCTCAGGCGTTGGCGCGTTCATGCAGGGGAACTACCGGGACCGGAATACGTTTCAGAATCTTGGTCAGCAGGTCGTCGCTGGTTACATTGTCGGAAAGTGCCTCGTAGGTCAATACGAGCCGGTGGCGTATCACGTCCAGCGCCATGTCCAGAACATCCTGGGGCAGCACGTAATCGCGCCCGCGCACGAAGGCCAGTGCGCGCGCCGTCAGGATCAGGTTGATCGACGCACGTGGGCTGGCGCCGAACATGATGTAGTGTTTCAACTCTTTCAGGCCGTGATCCTCTGGCTTGCGGGTTGCAGTGACCAAACGCACCGCATATTCGATGAGCGCCGGGTCAACGTAAACCCGGTTGGCTTCCTGCTGCAAGCCCAACAGTTCATCGGTGGTCAACACGCGCTGGACAGCCTGCAAAGCCCCGGTCATGCGCTCCACGATCACGAACTCTTCGGTCTGGCTGGGGTAGCCGACCAGCACCTTGAGCATGAAGCGGTCTACCTGTGCCTCTGGCAGCGGATAGGTGCCCTCGGTTTCGATGGGGTTCTGCGTGGCAAGCACCAGGAACGGATTGGGCACTTTGTACGTTTCGCGCCCGATGGTGACCTGGCGCTCCTGCATCACTTCGAGCAGCGCGCTCTGCACTTTGGCAGGCGCTCGGTTGATTTCGTCGGCCAGCAGCAGGTTGGTGAAGACCGGGCCTAGCGAGGTGTTGAATTCGCCGGTCTTTTGGTTATAAATGCGCGTGCCGATCAGGTCGGCGGGCACGAGGTCGGGCGTAAACTGGATACGCTTGAACTCACCGCCCATCGATTCGGCCAGCGTCTTGATCGCCATCGTCTTCGCCAGCCCCGGCACACCTTCGACCAGAATGTGTCCCCCGGCCAGCAGCGCGACGATCATCCGTTCCAGCAAATGATCCTGCCCGACAATGACCTTTTTGACTTCGTACAACACACGTTCCATCGGTTTCCCGGTGTCGAGATTCATGTTCTGATTCATCTACTATGTCCTTTGATGTGAGGTATACGGTAAAACCACGCACACGAGTTCGACATGCGTGATGCTTACCTCACCCCCCGGCCCCTCTCCACCAGAGTGGAGAGGGGAGGCGTAGTCTCGCGGTTCTCCCTCTCTGCGAAGCGGAGAGGGGGTCAGGGGGTGAGGTAAATAACAAGTCATGGCTCAAACCGGGGGCGAACCAACTGCACCGCCTGCCGTCGTGATCGGCACAGCAAAGCCGATGCCGATAAAGACTTCCTGCTCGGTTGGGTTTAGAAGGGCCGTGACGATGCCGACGACCTCGCCGTTGCGGTTGACCAGCGGCCCGCCAGAATTGCCGGGATTCACGGCGGCGTCGATCTGGATCAGACCTTGCAGCCTTTGGCCGCCGTCCGGGCGGCGGAAGGAACGATTTAGGCCGGAGATCACGCCGGCGCTCATCGAGCCGTATAAGCCAAAAGGATTGCCGACGACATACGCCTCGTCGCCGATCCGCAGAGCGTTGGGATTGCCGAGTACGGCAGGCACAAGCTGCTGCGGTGGCTGGCTGGCGCGCAGGACGGCAATGTCGTTCTCCGGCTGCCTGGCAACGACTTGCGCGCTGGATTTTGTGCCGTCCGCAAACGTAAGCTGAATATTATCCGCGTTGGCGACTACGTGCAGCGCGGTGAGGATGTCGCCTCGATCATCGACGACCACACCGCTGCCCAGGCCCTTCGCAATGTCCCCGTTTGCCTCCGGCGATTGCGACTGGATGAGGACGAGCGAGGGCTGAATGACTCGATAGACCAGGGAAGAATAGGCCGGGGCTGGCGTAGCGGACGCCATGGCCTGCGCAATTGACTCATCCACCTCGCTTTGGGTAATCAGATGCGGGCCGGGGAACAGCGCGCCGTATAACAGGAGCGCCACAAAGGCAGCGATTACGCCTGCGACAAACGGCACTGCACCCCGCGCAAGCACACGGACGCGCTGCAAGCGGCGTCGCATTAGCTCCGTGCGTGTAGCAGGGGGTTCATTCATTTCAATTGCAAAGCCCTATACCGGAACAACCGTAAATTATTATACAATAAACCAAATGAAGAACTTTTTAATTAGAAGTTCATGAGATGTAAACCGTTTTATCCGATCCGGCACGCTACACAGTGGCCGGATCGCTCATTTTGCCGTTCAGCAGTTCCCGGAGCGCGGCAGGCGTGTTCGTCGTGAATTGATCAACGCCTGCGGCCAGCAAGCGCCCCGCATTGATCACGGCCTGGGGCCGATCCGCGTCCAGCGTCCAGGCGTCAAGTTTGATGTTGTTATTATGCAGTTCCTCCGCCCAATTAAAGCCATCGTCCAGCGATTGGGCCAGCAGTTTGTGGCTGATATAGAAGGTGCTGACGCCTGGCACGAGGCCCATCAGCATTCCACAGCGATCCGCCAGATAGTCGGTGGTTGACCAGAAGCGCTGTGTTGCCAGCGGGTGATCGTCCAGGTAGCCGTAGGCCCCGGCCTGGCGAGGGTAGCTTTCGGGGTCGGCTGGCTCATCGGGAGGACGCCAGTCGATGTAGAACTGCACGTCGAAACCGAGGTCGAGCCAGGGAGCCAGCTTACGCAGCTTGCGCAGTTGCCAGTCCGCGCCTGTGCTGACGAGCACCCGATCTCCAAGCGGCTTGATCAGGCTGATCAGGCGATGCAGCGGCTCGTCCGTCGGGAAAGGGATCATGTTTTTGAAATCAAGTTGCAAGCGACACGGGCCGGGATGATCAAGGAAGGCTGCCACCACCTCGCTCAGAACGGCCACATGGCGATTGGACACAATGCCGTTGGCCTTAATGAACAGGTGGCGCACCTGTTCTGGCGTACATTGACCCACCGGGCCGCTGCCCGTCGTCTCCGACTCCAGAACCGGGTCGTGGACGAGCAGGTAATCTGATTGGGCCAGGGCCGTAATGTCCACCTCGATAAAGGCTGCGCCTGCATCCAGGCTGGCCCGGACGCCTTCAAGCGAGTTGGGCGGCTCTGTGCCGTCCAGAGCCGCCATGTGATGCACGATCAGCGGAGGTCGGATGGGCAGGGTCATGAGGATTTCTCGCTTTGCCGGGCAGAAGCCAGTACGGAAACGGCTTCGTCATGCAGCAAACGGTTCGTGGCGAGCAAGCCGCCGCCTTTGTGAACATCGAAGGGCTGCCCTTCGTAGTCGGTGACCTGTCCGCCCGCCTCCTGCACGATCAGCACCCCGGCGGACATATCCCAGGGAGCCAGCCCGTATTCCCAATACACGTCAAAGCGCCCGCTGGCGACGTAACACAGGTCGAGCGCTGCCGATCCCATGCGGCACACGCCCTGACAGCGGGGCACAAAGGCTGCCCATTCCGCCGTGTTGTTGTCCGAGCTTTTCAGGCTCGCCGGAAAACCGCTGGCGACCAGCGCATCGCGCAGCCGCGTGGCGGACGAGACACGAATGGGGGCGCCATTGCAAGTCGCGCCGCCGCCCCGCACAGCCCGAAAACACTCGTCAAACATCGGATCGTAGACGACGCCGACCAGTACAGAGCCGGTAGGATCAAGGCAGCCCAGGCTGACGCTGAAACGCGGTACACCATGCACAAAGTTATATGTGCCGTCCAGCGGGTCGATCCACCAGGTCAGCGGCGCGCCCTGTGCCGGGGCCGAGAAGCGCACGCCCTCCTCGCCTGCAACGTTGCACGTCGGAAAGGTATGGCGCAGCAGCTCTGAGGCCAGAGCCTCGCTCGCCCTGTCGGTCTCGGTGACGAGATCGTTGACGCCCTTATCTTCGACGTGCCTGGGCCGACGGAATGCCTGCCGGATCAATGCGCCAGCCGTTCGGGCTATGCCCTCGGCAGCCTGCACGGCTAACTGGAGGTCCAGCCCATAGGTCTCAATGGTCGTCATGTTGTGATTCACCTTTGAGGATTGACTTTACAAAAGCGCTTAATATCATTATGATGATACTTTAACAAAATGTTAAATACCATTTCGCAATCCGCATCTATCGTTCTCACGTACCTTATTGTCCAGGAGGCTACTTATGTTTTCAACCCTTTTGAAGCACCGTGCGGTGCGGTTATTGGCGCTAATCCTACTCGGATTCGCGCTGGCGTTCAACGTCATCGGCGTCCGTGCGCAGGCGCCAACCGTGCTCAATGTTTTCATCGATGGCGACACCAATATCAGCGATTGGTGGCTTAAGACCATTGTCCCGGCCTTCACTAAAAAGTATCCCCAATATAGCATTATTGTGTCGGTGACACGCGGCGCGGGCGGCAACGATCTGATTGCCCAGCGCGCGCTGGCGGCCATGCAAACCAATTCCGATCCGCAGGTTGATTATTTTGAAGAATACGAGACGTTTAACCACCCTGACCTGGAAAAGGCCGGGTTGTTCCTGGAACTGACTGAGAAGAACGTCCCCAATCTCAAGAACGTGATCAAGGCCGCCCTGCGCACACCCTACAGCCTGCCCTATCGCGGCTCGCAGGTGCTGCTGGCCTATAATAGCGAAAAAGTGAAGGAATCCGAAGTCCCGCATACCTTTGCCGACCTGATCACCTGGATCAAGGCTCACCCCGGCCAGTTCGTCTACTGCCGCCCGGACAAGGGTGGCAGCGGCGGCAACTTTGTGGTGCGGGCCATCTACGAGGTCAACGGCAAAGACCCGTCACTCTTCAAGGCCGAAACCTATGATCCGGAGAAGGTAAAGCAGATGTATGCGAAGGCGTGGGATCTGCTGCGCGAGATTCACCCGTTCATCTACGATAACGGCTCCTATCCGGCTGGCAACACGCCCGTCCTGAAGCTGCTCGCCAACGAATCGGTCAGCATGATCTCGGCCTGGTCGGATCAGGCCATCCAGGGCATTGCCCTGGGGACGCTGCCCGAAACGACCAAACTCGTTCAGTTCAGCGACCTGCCCTTCCCTGGCGGCTATGCTTACGGCTCGATCCCCAAGAATTCTCGCCATCTGGAAGGCGCGCTGCTCCTCGCCAATTTCATTCTGAGCGAGGAAATGCAGACGTCCGTCGTCAAGGACATTGGTGGTTTCCCGGCCATTAGCTGGGACCTGCTGCCGAAGGACTTGCAGAGCCAGTTCACCAGCGTCATCACGGATACCGTTCCGCAGTGGCCGGGCGGCAAGTTCGACCAGGATCGCAATAAGGGCTGGTACGAGAACGTCGCCACCAACATCAAGCAGGATAGTTAGTTACGAACCTTGCCCCTCTCCGCCAAGCAGGCAGAGGAGCCGGTTGACGGCACAGCGCCCACCGGCTCCCCTCTCCGAATTCGGAGAGGGGTGAGGTCAAACCTTAGTGAACGGGATTGTTTTCAGAAAGCGGATAACATTTTTATGGCCTCGCAGGCTGTTCCGGCCCCCAAGCCTTCGCGCAAAATCAACACGCAATTCGTCGCCTACTTGCTGATCGCGCCGCCGCTGGTGTTGATGGGCTTATTGATCTTCTTGCCCGCGATCCAATCGATTGGACATACGCTTTTTACCCAGACCGACAACCTGTCAACCTTCACCATCGCGCGCTACATCGACTTCTTTAAGGACCCGGTCAGTCTGTCCAATTTGCTGTTCACCTTCCGCATCACGCTGCTGGTCGTGGGCTTCCTGTTTCTCGTATGCTTTCCGCTATCGGTCTACCTGCGCTTTTCCCACAGCCGGATCGCCGGATGGGTGCAAGTCCTGGCGCTGTTTCCGCTGTTTGTGCCGGGTATCATTCTGGCCTACGCGCTGATCCAGTTCTTGGGCACACACGGCACACTGGATACGGTACTGAGGACTTTCGGATTGACGGGCTATAAGACGCCTTATCTCAAACCGGAGGGGATCGTGATCGGGCTGGTCTGGGAGGGTATTCCCTTCACTACACTCATCCTGACTGCCGGATTGCGCCAGGTGGACGATTCGCTGATCGAGAGCGCACGGGACGTCGGCGCGAACAACTGGCAGGTATTCCGGCACATCATCCTGCCGCTGCTTCAGCGCCCGGCCCTGATCGTGCTGTCGTTGAATTTCCTGGGCGTCTTTGGCGCGTACACCATCCCCTACCTGCTGGGGCCTGCCGCCCCGCAAATGATGGGGCCGTACATGCAGCGCACATTCATCGAAGTGCAGGACATCGCCAAAGCCGAAACGCAAGCGGTGATGACGTTCCTGGTGTGTTCGCTGGTCGGCGTCCTTTATATCCGGGCCGTGACCAGCCAGCGTACAGAGCGAGATTGAGCATGGCAGAAACCGCGATTCAAGATTCGACGCTCTTCAGCGCCCGGGCCAATGTGCGGCGCAGCTTTGCCGCCACCCTTCGCCGCGAGGGGTTCGGCATCGTGGCGCTCATCCTGCTGATCCTGGTCATCCTGGGGCCAGTCAGCACGGTTGTCCTGTGGTCGTTCGCCGAGCGTTGGGCTTATCCATCGCTCGTTCCGACCACCTGGGGGCTGAAATACTGGCCGGAAACTTTTGATCGCCCGGACATTGCAGGTGCGCTGCCACTCAGCATCGGGCTGGCACTGACGGTGACCGTTCTCTCTGCCGTGATCTGCCTTCCGGCGGCTTACGCCTTTGCCCGCTTTCACTTCCGAGGCCGCCGACCTTTATTGCTTTCGTTCCTGGCAACAAATGCTTTCCCGCGCTTTGCGCTGTACGTCAGCATCGCCGTGATCTTCTTCCGGCTCGACCTGATTGCGACAGTGCCGGGCGTGGTCCTGATCCAGCTTGTCAACACACTTCTGCTGATGATCTGGATACCCACTGCCGCGTTCCAGGGCATTGACCGATCCCTGGAAGAAGCCGCACTGGACGTGGGGGCGTCACGGATACGAGTGTTCTTCCAGATCACGCTGCCGCTGGTCTTTCCGGCGGTGAGCGCGGCTGTCTTGCTGGTCTTTATCAATACCTTCTACGAGGCCCAGGGCGCGTTAATTATCGGTCTGCCGCGCGTGCGCACGCTGCCCGTGCTGATGTATGCGCTGATCAACAGCGAACTGATCACGCAGTACGGCGCAATCCTATCGCTGACCCTGTGGCTGCCCTCATTGTTTGTGTTGATCTTCGCGCAGCGGCTTTTGCGCGGCGGCTATCTCACCGCAGGCTTCGGCGTATAGGAGCACGCATGTCTACCCTTGATCTGGTGAACCTGCACAAGCGGTTCGGCAACGTGGATGCAGTCAATCACATCAATCTGTCCGTCGGTAACGGCGAATTCCTGTGTATCCTGGGGCCGTCGGGTTGTGGCAAATCGACGGCGCTGCGCATGATCGCGGGCTTCGAGACGCCCACGTCCGGCGACGTGCGCATCGACGGCGCGTCAGTAGTCGAAATGCCGCCCAACCGCCGCCCAACGGCGATGGTCTTCCAGAAATACACCCTCTGGCCGCACATGAAAGTCTACGAGAATATTGCCTTCGGGCTGCACCTGCGCCGCCTGCCGCGCGCCGAGATTGACCGGAAGGTGCAGGGGGCGCTCGACCTGGTGGGCCTATCCTCCTATGGGCCGCGCTACCCCGCGCAGCTCTCCGGCGGCGAGCAGCAACGCATTGCGCTGGCACGGGCACTCGTCCTGGAACCGAAGATTCTGCTGCTGGATGAACCGTTCAGCAACCTGGATGCGCTGCTGCGTGTCCGTCTGCGCGAGGAGCTACGGCGCATCCAGCGGCAGGTGCACATCACGGCTATTTTCGTCACGCACGACCAGGAGGAGGCATTGAGCCTGGCAGACCGCATCGCCGTGATGAGCAAAGGGCAGATCGAGCAGCTTGATAAGCCGAGCGTGATCTACGCGCACCCGCAAACGCTTTTCGTCGCCGATTTTATCGGCGCGATGAATCTGCTCCAGGCCACCGCCAGCGGCGACAAACTGCAAATCGGGACGCAGGCGCTGCCGCTGCCTGCCGCCGTCAACGGTTCTGGCACGATCACTGTCGCCATTCGCCCGGAAGACCTAGCGCTCGTGCCCTCGTCCGAGACTCAGGCCAACGCCTGGATGGGCACTGTCGAGCAACTGATGGACATGGGTCACTATCGCAAAGGGATCGTGAACGTGCCCGACGTGGGACGTGTCAAAGTCTACCTGTCAAAGTCACTCAGCCTGAATGAGAATGACCGCGTGGCTCTAGCCCCGGTGCGCTACCTGGTCTACCAGAACGGTCAACCGCCCGTTGAGGTCAGCCGGCAATTGGATCGGGGCGTGCTGGCCTACAACTAAGGATTCCGCCGTGACCCCCATTCGCGGTGCAGCGCACCGGAGGGCATCGTTATCTGCCCCCGATAATACCCTGACGGCTTTCCGCCTTGCTGCCGCGATAGGCGCAGAAGCGGAAGCCGCCCCTGGAGAAGTGCTATGATCAAACTCGCCGTGACGAATTCGGACACGCTGTTCGGGTTGCTGGCGTCGCAACCGCTGGACATCGATTTTATCAAAGTCGATGCCGATAAAGGCATGGATAATCTGCGCCAGGCACTGGCCTACAAACCCGTGCTGCTGCACGACGTGCCCGATCCGTTCTGGCTAAATTACGAGTCGCCTTTTCAAGACGAGGTGATGAACAAGGCCCGCGCCCTGCTCGATGCCGCGCAATCGCCCTGGTTCTCGACAGGAATCGGGGCCAGCGCTGAACCACAGGCGCATCGTTTTGGTCCATACCGGGAAGCGGATGCCAGCCAGCTACAGCCGCGAGAGCGCGTGATCAGCAACATCATCAAGCATGGTCGCCGGCTAAAAGACTGGGTGGGCGTGCCGCTGCTGCTCGAAAACTACAACTATCACCCGACCAATGCCTACGAATACGTTTGCGAACCCGATGTCGTGCAGCAGGTGATCGGCGAGGTCGGCTGTGAAATGCTGCTCGACCTGGCTCACGCGCAGATCAGTGCCCACAACATGGGCTGGCCGAGCATCGAGGAATACCTGCAAGCGTTGCCGCTGGACAAGGTGCGCGAGATTCACACCAACCACCCGATTCGCGGCAGCAATGCCTGGCTGGATGGGCATCAGCCGATGCAGCAGCGCGATCTTGACCTGCTGGCCTGGACGATGGAACGTACCCCAATGCTTGAGGCGGTCACGCTGGAAGTTGAGGACATTGACGAGCCGCTGCTGGTGGAGCAGGTGGCGGCACTGCGCAAAGTGCTGGCGGGCCGCTGATGATGCCGGACGAAATTGTCCTCGAAGGCTTCATCCCTTCTGAGAAAACCGGATCATACCTGCATTTGCCTTTCGATGTGCCACCGGGAACCAATCGCATCGCCGTTCAATACGCCTACGACTCCGCGATCAGCGCGGAACCGCAGTACTCCGGCGGCAACACGATTGACATCGGCCTCTTCGACGAGCGTGGCATTGACGGGAAGGGCTTTCGCGGGTGGAGTGGCAGTGATCGGGCCGGGTTCTTCGTCGGCACGGATGACGCCACGCCCGGCTATCTGGCGGGGCCGATCCTGCCCGGTACGTGGCACGTGTCCCTGGGGTTGTACAAACTCGCGCCGCAGGGCTGCCACTACACAATCACCGTGCGAACCACGCCGGGCAACTCGCAAGCTGCGACCTTCGCTCCCATGTTGAGTATGGATCGGGTCACGCCGCACCCGCCATTCCGTCCCGATGGCTGGTATCGTGGCGAACTGCACTGTCATTCCATTCACAGCGACGGCGATACCGATCCGCGCGACATCATTGCATGGGCCAGACGCCTGGGGCTGGACTTCCTCGCCATTACCGATCACAACATTCAAAGCCATCTGTGTGCATTGGCCCCTTTGTATCCTGAAGGGCTGATCCTGATCCCCGGCTGCGAAGTAACGACCTATCGCGGTCACTGGAACATATGGGGCAGCACGGGCTGGATCGACTTCCGGATCGAAACGCCGGACCAGATGCAGCAGCAGATCGCCCAGGCTGCGGCACAGGGCTACCTGACCTCCTGCAACCATCCGTGCCAGTTTGGCGTTGAATGGTGGTTTGAGGGCGTGCGCGGGAATGATTGTGTTGAAGTCTGGAATGGCCCCTGGCCGCTCATGAATACGGAAGGGTTAGCTTTCTGGGAGGCGCGGCTGCGCGAAGGCGAACGCCTGACCGCCGTTGGCGGCAGCGACATGCATCACGCCGATGGGCGGAACGGCATTCGCCTGGGAACGCCGACCACCTGGGTGTACTGCCCTGGCAGCGTGACAGCGGCGGGTCTCCTGGCGGGCCTTCGCGCCGGGCACGTCTTCCTGAGCGATGCGCCCGACGGCCCGCAGCTTTACCTGGGGTCTGGCAGTGCGATGATGGGCGATGTCATTGAACGACCTGCCAGCGGAACGCTCGCCGTGTCGGTGCGCGTTGTGCACGGTCAGGGGCTGGCGCTGGAACTTTGTGGCGCAATGGGCCGCCTGCAACGCCTGACGCCGAAAACGGACGACCAGTTGTTTGAACTGTCCCTGCCCGTGTCCGATCAGCTTTATGTGCGCGCCCAACTGGTCGAACCGGATAGTCAAGGGTTGATGATGCGCGCATTGACCAACCCGCTTTACATCCGGTGAAAGCTGCTCACTCGTATAAAAAGCACTTGACCATCCGCCCCTTGTGGACGATATCCGGGGGTACTTTCCTCCGGCAAATGTCCATCACCGCCGGACAGCGTCCGGCGAACTTGCAGCCAGTATGGACGGATCGCTCCGTATCGAGCACCGCCAGGTCTACTTTGTCCTTCCAGACCTGATCGGGATCAGCCGAGGGGATGGACTGTTTGAGATTCTGGGTGTACGGATGTAACGGCTCGCCAAGCACGGCCTCAACTGGCCCCATCTCCACGATCCAGCCGCGCAGCATGACCGCGATCCGATCCGAGGCGTAGTAGGCCGTCGCCAGGTCGTGCGTGATATACAGAATGCTGACCTGGTGATTATCCTTCAGCCCCCGGAACATGTTCACAATCGACATGCGCAGCGAAGCGTCCAGCATCGATACCGGTTCGTCGGCGATGATCAACGACGGATTGGTGATCAGCGCCCGCGCGACAGAAACACGCTGCGCCTGCCCACCGGAAAGCTCGTTGGGATAGCGGCCTTTGATCTCCTCAAGCGTCAGGCCGACCTGGTTCAAGGCATTGTTGATACATTCGGCTGCACCGGCCCTATCCGTGATCTGATAGTTGCGCACTGTCTCGTAGAGGTAGTGGTCGATACGTTTGAGCGGGCTGAACGTGGCGAAGGGGTCTTGAAAGACAGGTTGCACTTCGCGGAAAAACCAGGCGCGCTTTTCTTGGCGGGTCAGTTGTGCCACGTTGCGATCCTTATAGCGCAGCACACCCGACGTGGGCTGCTCCATGCCCAGGATCATGCGCGCCAGCGTGGTTTTGCCGCTGCCGCTTTCCCCGGCAATGGTCAGGATTTCCGGCTTATTGGCCTCAACCGAAAAGGTAGCTCCATCCACCGCCCGGAACTGTTTCGTCGAAAAACCCTGCCGGATACTGAAAACTTTGGTCAGGTTTTCTATATCCAGCAAGAGGGAATCAGGCTGCTGTTGCACTGCTCACCTCTTCTTTGACCAGGTGACAGGCTACCCGGTGGCCGGGCTGGACACTGATGGCTTCGGGGTCGATAGTGCGGCAGCGGTCAATCGCCAGCGGACAGCGCGGATGAAAGCGGCAGCCGCCTGGCGGATTGTCGAGCGCCGGGGGGCGGCCAGGGATGCTCTCGCGTTCGGCACGATCATCCAGCCTGGGCAGGGAGTTGATCAGGTGCTGCGTGTACGGATGGCGCGGATTCTTCAAGATGGCGCTCGTTTCGCCTTCCTCGACCACCTTACCCGCGTACAGCACCGCGATGCGATCCGCCAGGTTAGCGTGGACGCCCATGTCGTGCGTGATCAGCACCAGGGTACTGCCTTCCCGCTGCCGGATGTCCTTCAGAAGCTGGATCACGCCGCGCTGCACCACCACGTCCAGCGCTGTCGTCGGTTCGTCGGCAAAGATCAGCTTGGGCCACAGGATCGTCGCCAGGGCGATGGTCACGCGCTGCCGCATTCCGCCGGAGAGTTGATGTGGGTAAGCCGAGAGCACCTGCTCCGAAAGCCCCAATTCGCGCAGATAGCTGCGGGCCATGTCCAGGGCCTCGGCACGGCTGACCTGCCGGTGTGCCCGGATGAAGTCGTCAAAGGAGTTCCGTATGCGGCGCACCGGGTTCAGGACGTGCATGGAGCCTTGCGGAATGTACGAGACCTTCTTCCACCGCAGATCGCGGCGGCGGCGTTCGGGCAGCGACAGCAGATCGATTTCTTCGCCGTTGAAGCGGTACTTGACCGAGCCATCGACGACGGTCAGCGGCGGTTGATGCGCGCCGAGCAGCACCTTGAGCAGTGTCGTCTTGCCGCAGCCCGACTCACCCGCAATCCCAAATACTTCTCCCTCTTTGATCTGCAAGGAGATATTGTCAACGGCTTTGACCGTGCGTTCGACTCCGTAAGCGCGGGTCATGTAATAAGCCTTCAGATTGCAGGCTTCCAGAATAATCGACATGTCACTGTCCTTTAACTTGGAGCCGGACTAAGCGTGTGCGCGGGTCCAGGTAGGTGCTCAGGCCCAGCGACACAAGGTAAAAGCCCACCACAATCACAATCGAGGCCCCAACGGGCGCGGCCAGAATCCAGATCGTGTTGGAGAGCATGGCATGGTAATAGTTGCCCCAGTAGATCATCGTCCCGATGCTCTGCGCGCTCAGGTCGCTCAGGCCGAGCACGGACAGAGTGATTTCAAAGCCAATGGCGAACAGGAACCCACTGACGGCATCGGCCAGCAAGTACGGTATCAGGAACGGTAAATGCTCTTGCAGCACAATCTTGAGTGTGCTCATGCCGGCGAAAACCGCTGTATGCGTAAATTCGCGCTCGCGCAGGCTCAAAATCTGGGCACGGTAGCGCTTCGACGGGTAAGCCCAATCCAGAAAGCCGAGCAAAAAGCCCAGGGAAATCATGGTCATCTGCCCGCGAAAGATGGCGGCGATCAAAATGAGCAGGGGCAGCCGGGGAATGACGATGAAGCTGTCCACGATGGACGACAGCACGCGGTCTAGCGTACCACCTATATAGCCCGAAATCATGCCCAGCAGCACGCCAATACTGCGCCCAATGATCACGGCCAGACCGGCAATGATCAGGCTGTTGCGTACCGCAAACGTCAGCATCCAGAACACGTCCTGTCCGTTGGCATTGGTTCCAAAAACGTAGAGTTCGGAAGGCGGTTTGTTGCGAGGGACAACACGGTTGCGATCCGGCTCATACGGCGAGAAGAACGACAGCGCCACCAGGCTCAGGACGACGACCAGAATAAACGCGCCATACCGAAAAGATGGGCTGAAACGAAGCAAGTCTCTTGCGGCAGCCATTGGCCTTTATCCTCAGTCTGGTTACCGATAGCGCACGCGCGGATCGAACAGCGGATAGCTGAGGTCGATGAGCAAGGAGGCGGTTGCAATGCCCACGATGGAAAGCAACGTAATACCCATGATCAGATTATAGTCCGACGAGTTAACAGCATTGTAAAGCGTATAACCCAGCCCAGGATACCCAAATACGACTTCGGTAATCAGCGCACCCTCGAAAATTGCCCCCAGCGACAAACCCAGGTCCGTCACCTGGGGCAGCATGGTGTTACGGATGACGTAGGAGAACAGGATTTTGCGCTTGGGAAGGGCAGCCATTTCGGCGTATTGCACGTAATCGCTCGACCTTTCCGTGGAGGCTAGCGCCCTTGAAACGATGAAGCGGAAGGCCGCCGCGCCGATGATGATCGAGACAGCGGGCAAAAAGCCGTGATGCAGCACACTGAGAATATAATCCAGGGTCAGGCGCGGTAAACCCTGGCCGCCGCCCACCAGCGGGAAGATTGGCAGGTAATAGGTGAAGAGTAGCAGCAACACGAAGGCCAGGATGTAATACGGGATGGGATAGACGACGATGACCGACGTGTCCAGCAACCGTGACCACCAGCGGTGCGGGAAGAAGCCTGCCAGCGAACCGAGAAACAGCCCCAGCAGCCAGGCCAGGATGGTCGAGGTCGCCAGCAGCCCCACCGTCCAGGCGATGCTGGTTCCGATCAATTCAGTCACAGGCTCCGGGAAGGCGAAAAAGGACGGCCCCAGATCGCCCCGCACAACGCGCTTCCAGAAATTGAGATACTGTTCGAAGACCGAGCCTTTCAGGCCGTAGAGTTCCTCGAAAGAGTTGCGCAGGGCAACCACCGTTTCCGGCTCCACGTTCTGAAACGAACTGATGCGAGCCATCGCCTGATCAACCGGGTTGATCGGGGAGAGTCTGGGGATTACGAAGGTGATGGTCGTGCCGACGAAAATCACGACTAACCACTGCGCGAGCCGGGGCAGAATAAATTCTTTTAGGAGTGTCACAGCCTTTGGCCCTGTCTGGTACTATTGTTGCGAAGAACCTCACCCCCGACCCTATCTCCGCAAGCAGAGAGGAGCTATCTACCGCTGTATCGCTCTCTACTTCCCCTCTCCGAATTCGGAGGGATGTACTCCTCGGCGGGTCAGAGGGTGAGATCAATCCCACAAGCTAACTATTAATCATTCAGAGTATACACCGCGGCGGGGTGAGGCGCTTATCTACTTAGGTGTATGCGCCCGCCTCACCGCCGTCGCTGCTCAGGTGATCCTTACGCCGCTGGTTCCAGATACATCCAGGTGAACTTGCCGATCATGAACCAGTACTCCGGGAAGACCACCGGGTTTTCGCTGCTTGGGAAGCCCTTCCAGTAGCGCGAATCCCAGGTGATGAACTTCTTGAAGCTGAGTGCATCGATGACATACATATTTTCGACCATCAGCTTGACAAAGTCCTGGTTCAGCTTGAGGCTCTCTGGCGACTGCGGATCGGTCTTGCCGAGGGTGTCGATGATTTTGTCAAAGGCATCGGTCTTCAGGCGCATTTCGTTGCAGCCACCGTTGGCATTGTAGTTTGTGCCAAGCTCCACGTAGAAGTTTGAACGCAGGCAGCGGATAAATTGCCACTTGTCGCCGTTGGGGAACGACGTGTTCCAGGTGCCCCACTCGACGGCGATCTGGAAGTCACCCGCGAACCGGCGCTGATCCCAGACCGAGCGTTCCACACCAACCGCTTTGGCGTCAATGCCGAAGTCCTTCCACTGATCCTGTGCGGCCTGTGCCATGCGGTAGGCATCCGGCTCGTCGTTGGCGGCCATGATCTCAATCGTCCACGGCTTGCCGTCGGGCGTCTGCCATTTCTTGTCAGCGCCGCGCTTGAAGCCTGCTTTGGTCAGCAGCTTCTCCGCCACGTCAGGCGCATGTTTCCACCAGCCGATCCCAAACAGGTCTTCGGGCGCCCCCGAAGGGTTGTACTTCTCGCCTTTGGCCCACTCCATAATTTGATTGGGTATCGTGGCGTCAAATGGTTTGTACTTCTGGCCGTCAACGTCGATCTCCAGATTTTGCAGCCACTCCTTCAAGGGTTTGTGATACAGCTTGGAAAGCGCCGATGTGGCCGGTTCGGGTATGGGTGTGATCGTCGTGACGCCGCCGATGTAGTTGGTCTGTATATCGACGATGTCCAGCGCCAGCGCCAGCGCCCAGCGCACGTCCTTATTGGAGAACAGCGGTTCCTTGGCGTAGTTGAACTCGTAGAACCGGGAATCGATCTCATTCGGGTAGGCCCACGGGAATTCCTTGTACCACGAGCGCGCAGTCGGCGTTGACTTGAGCAGAGACTGGAAGGCTTCGTAATCGAAGTCGAAGGCGACGTCCAAATCGCCACGCGCCATAGCGATGGCCTTCTTGGCGCTATCTCCATAGAGGATCGACAGCACGTACTTCGGCCCCGGCTTGCCGACGACGATGCCCGCGGAGGTCTTCTGCCAATCGTCACGGCGCTGGAACAGTTCCCAGAAGCCGTTCGGATCAACCTGCTTGACGACATAGGGGCCAAGCGAGAGGGGTGGATTATTCTTGTAAGACTCAAGCGGTTCGGTCACTTTCTCGAACACGTGCTTGGGCATCATATACACGCCGTTCCACCGGGTATCGAAGTTGTAGTGGAAACGGGGGTTTGATTCCTTGAGGGTGAACTTGACGGTGAAGTTGTCCACCTTCTCGACTTTCGCCACGTACTGGTCAAGTACCGCGTGCCACGCATTGAGTTTTTCGTTGGCCTTGATGGTTTGTACCGTGTAGACCAGATCGTCAGCGGTGAACTGGACGCCATCGCTCCAATAGATGTTGTCGCGCAGCTTGACCGTCATCTCGGTGAAGTCTTTGTTGTAGACCGGGTCCGCTACCGCCGCCCCGTAAAGTCGTTTGCCCGTCTCCGCGTCGGCATACCACAGGGTATCCATGAGCAGGCCGTGACGTGTTGGCGTGATGGTTCCGGTTATCCACATGTTGTAGTTATCGACGTTGGTATAGCGGAGAATCTGATCCGCCACAAACACGTCTTTGCGCGGCACATCGACGGGAAGCCCGGAAGGCTGCGCCCTGCCGGACGACATGGGCGTTAGAGTCAACGCCAACAGGAGGAAAAGAATTAACCGAAATTTCCTTGCCATTTCAAAAGCCTCCTTGAACATATTTATCCATCCCAAGAGTGCCAGGACGGCGCTCCTGTTCACAACGTTGCTTTGAATCCATTCTAAGCCCGATTGGGCCGCGCAGTACGCCTGCTGGCGGCAGTCAACTTACCGGGCGGCGCGCTGGATCGGCGCACCACCAATCGGGGTGGCAAGACCACCGATTCCGGTTCCCGGCCTTCAAACTGCGCCAGGAGCATATCCATCGCCAGTTTGCCCCAGCTCGAAAGCTGCTGGTTGATGGTGGTCAGCGCCGGGTGGAAGTCCTGCGCCTGGGGCAAATCGTCGTAGCCCACCACACTGATCTGTTCCGGGATACGGTAGCCCATTTCCTGCAAGTGACGGATCGCGCCCATTGCCATCCGGTCATTCAGCGCGATCAAGGCCGTCAAGTCAGGATGTGCGTTCACGAGCGTTGTGGCAGCGATGGCTCCGCTGTCCGAGGAGAACGTCCCGTCAAAGCGGGGCAGCGTCTTGTAGTCCACGCCCTGGGCTTCGCAGGCCGCCTGGATGCCCTTCAAACGTTGTTCGGCGGCCAGGCTCACCCCGTCCGGCGATGCGATAAGGCCGACCCGCCGGTGGCCTAGCGCGAGCAGGTGCTCCATCAGCAACCGACCACCGAGGAAGTTGTCGCTCCGCAGGTAGTACGAGTGCGGGTGGTAGCCCAGCGTGACTGTGGGCAGGGCGAACTGTTCCAGGACTTCGAGGAGCGGATCGATGCGGAAATGCCCATCGACGATAATGCCATCCGGGTATCCACCTGCCAGCAGATTGACGAAACTGGCATCCACTTGGCCGTCCTTGATCTGCGGCGAACTGATCAAGAGATGGTAGCCGTTCTCGCTACAGTAGGCTTCGATACTGGCCAGGATTTGCAGTGAGGCCAGCGCCGTAAACGGGCTGTCGTAGATGCGCGGGAAAACTGCCGCCACGATGCGCGTCTTGCCGGAAACCAGGGCGCGCGCCGCAAAATTCGGGCGGTATCCTAATTCGAGACTCGCCCGCAGAACTTTGGCCTGCGTCGCCGCCGAATATTTCTCGGCAGTGGAATTGGACAGTATCCGCGAGGCAGTGGAGATCGACACTGCAGCTCGCTTGGCAACGTCCCGGATGGTAACCACACTAAATCCTTACTTAATGGCAATAACTACCATTTCTTGAATAACGCAAACGCTTGCGTTTACAGTATAATTGACTTTTTGAGGGAACGCAAGCGTTTGCGTTGATGAGTTTGTCAGTATTATAATCCAGCGCCGTGCTACCAGGCTGCATGGCTGGAGAAATCGCTGCGCACTCTAAACTACTTAAAGAGGATTTGGGACAGTGGATAAAAGACCCAATATTTTGCTGATTGCCGTTGACTCCCTGCGCGCTGACCACATGAGTTGTTACGGCTATTCCCGCCTGACGACGCCCCACATCGCGCACTTCGCCACCGAGGGTGTCCTGTTTGAGAACACCTACAGCGCGCACATCCCCACCACCTCGGCCTACGCCTCCATGCTGACCGGGATGGACTGCTTCGGGACGCAGGTCGTCGCGCTGCGACACCAGGGTGGGCTGCGGCCCGAAGTCAAGACGATGGCCGAAGTCATGCGCGACTTTGGCTACAGCACCACCTGTGTTGGCTTCACAGGAAACCCCAGTTCGCGGGGTTTTGACACGTACCTGGACTACCCCGGTTGGGGAAGCTGGAATGAGGGCCGCAGCCCCAAAGCCCAGAAACTCAATGAGGTGGCGATCCCCGAACTGGATCGGCTGGTCAAAGAGGGTCGGCCCTTCTTCATGATGCTGCGCCACATGGACCCGCACGCGCCCTACCTGCCACCGGAACCCTTCGAGCGCATGTTTTATCACGGCAATGAATCCGACCCGGCCAACCGGTCGATGGATGCCGTGATGAGTTTTAAGCCTTTCCGCGATTTCTTTGCCTCATGGATGCCGCCTGGTATCAGCGACAAGGACTACGTGATCGCCCAATACGACGGCGCAGTGGCCTACATGGACGCCTGCATCCAGTCCATCTTCACGGCGCTGGCGGCGCTCGGCATCCTCGAAGACACCATCGTGGTGCTCAACGGCGATCACGGCGAAACACTGTACGAACACGAATGCTGGTTCGACCATCACGGCATGTACGACAACGTGCTGCACGTGCCGCTCATCATTCGCTACCCGGCCAAACTACCGAAGGGAATCCGGGTGAAAGGCTACAACCAGCACAAAGACCTGATGCCAACGCTGCTCGAACTGGCCGGGTTCACGCCGGAGGAGGTACAGTGGCCGTCCGATCTGCGCTTTGATGGGCACAGTCTGCTGCCCATGATACGCGGCGAGGTGGCCTCCCACGACAGCAGTTTCTACATCACCGAATGCACCTGGATGCGCAAGCACGGCTGGCGCACACCCGAATGGAAGTTGATGATCGCGCTGGAGCCGGATTTCCACTTCAAGCCGGAAATCGAACTCTACAACCTGGTAGAAGACCCGCAGGAGAACTGCAACCTGGCCGAACAGCGCCCCGATGTGGTCGCCCATTTGAGAAGCTGCATGGAGGCGTGGATCGCCAAACGGGAGAAAGAGACGGGTCTGCAAAACCCGATGCTGACCCAGGGCGACTGGCACGGACACCCTGGCGTCGGTTCCTTCAAGACTTCGCAGCAAGCCTATGATACGCTGCACATCGGCGACCCGAACCAGGCAGCGCGATTGCAAGCCGAGTCGCGGGCATAGCTGCATCATAGAACCTAGAACCTCACCCCCTATCTGCGGAGCGGAGAGGGGGCCAGGGGGTGAGGTAAATTTTAAGATTGGGCTATAGGCGAACAGGAATTAATTATGAGCTTAAAAGTAGCCATCGTCGGCATGGGCAACATCGGCAACGTGCATGGGCGCGTGTATCACGCTCACCCCGATACGGAGATCGTCGCCGTGTGCGACATCATCCCGGAGCGTTCGGATCGGGCAGCGGAGAAATTCGGCTGCCAGGGCTTTTATTCGGTGCAGGACATGTTGAACAGCGGCCTGCACTTTGACATGGCGAGCATGGCAACCGCCGGGGTGGAGAACGGCGGCGACCATTACGAGCCAACCATGCAGCTTCTGCGGGCAGGAATTCCCGTCCTCGGCGAGAAACCCATCTCCAACGACATCAACAAGGCAAAGGAGATGGTGGCGCTGGCAAAGGAGAAAAATCTGCGCTACGGCATCAACCTGAATCACCGCTTCACGCCAGCGGCGCTCTACGCGAAAGAATGGGTTGAGAGCGGACGCCTGGGCGAGATCAACATCATCAATATGACGATGTGGATCAACAACCCGAACGAGAGCGCCCCCCATTTTCACATGCGGGCGCTGCACCCGCATTCGCTGGACGTGATGCGGTACTTCGCGCGCTCGGAAGTCAAAAAAGTGCAGGCGTTCTTCAAGAAGGGCAAAGGACGCGCGATCTGGTCGAACGTGCAGGTTAATTTGCTGTACGAGAACGGCATCATCGGCCACCTGACGGGCAGCTACGACGCAGGCGGGACGTATGGGCTGGAAACGCTGGAAGTCGTCGGCTCCGAGGCGCGCTTTGTGCTGCGCGACGCCTGCGAGCATCTGGAATTCTACCCGCGCTTTTCCAAAGAGATCGAGCGCTACGATTACCTGGGCGGCATGAAGAGCTTCCCGGAGACGTTTGACAGCCGCATTGGGCGGTGGATCGAGCAGAACAAGCAGGGTGTTCGCCCCGAAGAGATCGACGCTTCGGGCGAGGACGCCCTCAAGGTACAGATGATCATCGAGGCAGCGATTGAATCCTGGGAGACGGGGAAAGTAGTTGAATTGTAGCCATGTCACTCATCACGGTCATCGGGCGCGGGCACTCCGGGACCCGCGCTATCTCGCACACACTGTACACCAGCAACGTCTACATGGGCGACCCGATCAATGCTTCGGGTGACCTGCTGCCTCCCGAAGCGATGTACGAGGCTTGCCGCGTTTTTGCCCGCTATGTGCGCTGGCAGGGCGGGCTGAACTGGGATTTCAGCGCCGTGAAGGCGATGGACATCCCGGCAGAATTCATCGACCTGCTGCATCGGTATCTCAAGTCGGTGCTCAACGACACCTCCGAACACCGGGGCTGGAAAATCCCGGAAACGACGCTGATTTACCCCTGGCTGGTGCGGCTTTACCCCGACATTCACTACATCTTCTGGGTACGTAACCCGCGCGACTGCATCCTGGGACGCCACCTGACCGATGACCTGTCCGACTTCGGCGTGGAATACCCTAGAACCGACGACATCCGCCTGCGCCGCGCCATCTCCTGGAAGTACCAGTACGACATCGTGAAGGCCGTGCCGCGCCCGGCGAAGTGGATCGAAGTGCGCTTTGAGGACTTTGTGCTGAAACAGGAAGAAACCCTGAAAAGGCTGGAAGCATTCCTCGGCTTTCCGCTGGCTCGCATCATCGTCCGCCCGGATTCGGTGGGCCGCTGGAAGCACGATACCGGCGTGAACTATTTCGACTTCCTGGAACCGATGATGCGTGAGTACGGCTACGAGATACCGGAGGCCACATGACGCTCCGAGTGGCCGTCATCGGCATGGGGCCGATTGGCAATCGCCACGCCGATATGTACAAGCGGGACGCCCTGGCGGAGCTGGTCGGCGTGTGTGATCGCATCCGGGAACGCGCCGACGCAGCGGCCAGTCGCCTGGGCGTACCGGCCTTCTACGACGTGCCGTCGATGCTCAAGGCGCTTTCACCCGATCTGTGCAGCGTGACAACCAGCGGCTACGAAAACGGCAGCGACCATTACGAGCCAACCATGCAGGCCCTTGAGTTCGGCTGCCACGTCCTGGGCGAAAAGCCGATCTCGAATGTGGTGGAAGAGGCCGAGGAGATGGTCGCCACCGCGCGGCGTAAAGGCGTCTGCTACGGTATCAACCTGAACCACCGCTTCACCCCGGCAGCGCGGCTGGCGAAAAAGTGGCTGGACGAGGGCCGCCTGGGGCATCTGCTTTTCGTCAACATGAGCATGTGGATCATGAACCCGGCGGAAAGCTCGCCCTACTACCACATCAAGTCGCTGCACCCGCACACGGTGGACGTGATGCGCTACTTCTGCGGCGACATCGAGGCCGTACAGTGCTTCGCCACCAAAGCGCCGGGCCGCTCGATCTGGTCAACGGCGCAGTTCAATTTCCGCTTCAAGAATGGCGTGGTCGGCCACCTGACGGGCAGCTACGACATCGAGCGCGGCCACCCGATGGAGCGCTGCGAGGTGGCGGGCACGGGCGGGCGCTTCGTGCTGGAAGATATGTGGCGCGAGTTAACGCTGTACCCGGCGGGCAACCTGGAAAAGATCGTCTATTCTGACCCGGCCTTTGGCGGCTTTCACAACTTCGAGAATACCTTCCGGGAACGTATCCACACCTTTTTGCAGCAGGTGACGGATGGCGTCGCGCCGGAAAACATCGACGGGTGCGCGGCGGATGCCCTGACTGCTCAGAAAGTGCTGGCCGCTGCCATTGAGTCGCTTGAAAACGAGCGCGTCGTCCACCTCAAGGAGTAAGAACCTCATGAAACTCGGCGCGAATTCGGTGCTGTTTGGCGGCTACGACATGGAAACCGCCTTCAAGATGCTGGCGATGGCGGGCTACGACGGCATCGAACTGTCCGCCATCGACGGCATGAGCGAACACCTGGTGCTGGATCGCTGGCGCGAGCTTGTGCCGGGCATCAAGACGTTATCGCAAACCTACAATCTGGAACTGCTGGCGCTGGAGCAGCCCAGCCAGGACCCTGGGCGCATGGAACAGGCCATGCAGGCCGCCGCCGAACTGGGCGTCCCGGTCATCAACTGCGGGCCGGGCGGCAAGACCGATGAGCCGGGCAGCCTGCAACAGTCCATCGACTCGCTCGGCAACCTTGCGAAAATGGCCGAAAAGTACGGCGTGACGTTGTGCGTCAAAGCCCACGTGGGCGCGGCCATCTACAATACGCCGACGACGCTGCAAGTCATGAAGGCGATCACCAGCCCGGCCTTTGGCATCGACATGGATCCGTCGCATATCCACCGCGCCGGAGAGAATCCGGTAGAGGCGCTCACAGCAGTCATTTCGCGGGTGCGGCACATCCATATCCGCGATTGCAAAGGCCGCCAGCAGAATCCCGGCAAGCCCGAAGATCAGGCCAACGGACGCGGCGACATCGATCTGCTCGGCTACATCCGTGTCCTGCACGAGCACGGCTACAGCGGAGCCGTCGATCTGGAAGTCATCGGCGCAAAGCAATATAGCCTGGAACGGTGCTGCATCATTGCGGCGGAGTCGCGCGGGCACATGCAAGCCTGCTTGCAGGCCTGTGGCGCACGGTAATTGGACATGATTTGCCTCACCCTAAATCCCTCTCCACTTGTGGAGAGGGACTTGAAGCCTGATCGGCCTCCCCTCTTCACAGGGTGGAACCGATGTACGGTGAGGCTCATACATTGAAAAGGACACCTTATGACCACCATCACACACCTCACCTGCGAATATCGCACCAATCCCCTGGGCATCGACATCACGCAGCCGCGCCTGAGCTGGCAGATGAAGACCGAGCGCAGCGGGGCGCGGCAAATCGCCTATCGTGTCCTGGCTACCAGCGAGCCGGATCGCCTGCGTGATGGCAAGGCCGATCTGTGGGACAGCGGCAAGGTCGCCTCCGATCAATCAATTGATGTCGTCTACGAGGGGCAACGGCTCGTCTCTCGCCAGCGCGTCTACTGGAACGTGACGGTCTGGGATGAGACGGGCAAGGCCAACCACAGCGACTCCGCCTGGTTCGAGATCGGGTTGCTGAAACGCCGCGAGTGGAAGGCGAAGTGGATCGGTGCAACCTTCGTCGGCGGGCCGCGCAGCATGATTCCTGCACCGTATCTGCGCAAGCCATTTTCACTGCGGGGCGCGGTGCAATCGGCCCGGCTGTATGTCACGGCGCTTGGCCTGTACGAGTGCTCGATCAACGGCCAGCCGGTCAGCGACGATGTATTCACTCCGGGCTGGACGGACTACCGGAAGCGGATTCAGTACAAGGTCTACGATGTCACCCAACTGCTACAGACTGGCGAGAACGTGATCGGGGCGATCCTGGGCGATGGTTGGGCCATCGGGCACATCAGTTGGCATGATCGCCAGCATTATGCGGATCGCCCGCGGCTTTTCGCGCAGTTGGAGATCACACTGGCCGACGGCAGCGCGCGCACTATCATCACGGATCGCACCTGGAAATTCCAGTTTGGCCCGCTGCTGGACAACGACCTGCTCATGGGCGAATCCTACGATGCCCGGCTGGAAATGCCCGGTTGGGATAGGCCCGGCTTCGATGATAAGCGCTGGCTGCCCGTCGAGGTATTTGACGATCTGGGCATGGCGATTGTTGCCACCAATGGGCCGACGGTGCGCCGCATCCAGGAGTTGAAGCCGATCAGTGACCCGGTGGACAGGAGCAACTTCACGCAAAAGCGGTATATCTTCGACCTGGGCCAGAACATGGTGGGCCGTGTGCGGCTGCGGGGCAGCGCGCCGGCGGGCACAACGGTCCGACTGCACTTTGCGGAAGTGCTGGATGCGGATGGTTCGCTGTACACCGCCAACCTGCGCTCGGCCCGCGTCACCGATCACTACACCTTCAAAGGCACTGGCGAAGAAACCTGGGAACCCCACTTCACCTTTCACGGCTTTCGCTACGTGGAACTGGCGGGCTACCCCGGCGAAGTGACCCGTGACATGCTGACAGGCGTCGTGCTTCACTCCGATATGACGCCGACGGGCGAGTTCGAGTGTTCAGATCCGCTCGTCAACCAGTTGCAGCACAACATTGTTTGGGGACAGAAAGGGAATTTCGTGGATGTGCCGACGGACTGCCCGCAGCGCGATGAACGGCTCGGCTGGACGGGCGACATCCAGGTCTTTGTACGGACTGCTGCCTACAACTTTGATGTTGCCGGGTTCATGACTAAGTGGCTGCGGGACGTGGCCGATGCACAGGATGAGCAGGGGGCTGTGCCGCCTGTCGTGCCGGCTGTCATTGACGAAATGCACGATGGCGGTCCGGCCTGGGCCGACGCGGCGATCATCTGCCCCTGGACGATCTACCTGTGCTACGGCGACAAACGCATCCTTGAAACCAACTACGAGGTCATGAGCCGGTTCATGGCGTACCTTCTCAACGTCAGCCCCGGCTACATTCGCTGCGCGCCCGATTTTGAAGGCTGGCCCGGCTTTGGCGATTGGCTGTCCATCAACGCCGATACGCCGCGCGACCTGATCGGCACAGCTTTTCTGGCCTACGATGCTCACCTGATGGCACAGATCGCCGCCGTCCTGGGCAAGCGGCGCGACGCAGCCCGCTATCGCAGGCTCTTTGCCGACGTTAAGAAAGCCTTTGGCAACCGCTACTTGAAGCGCAGCGGCAAGCAGGTCACACTTTCGGCTCCGGCCTCAGCGATGCGGCGGATGGTGGACGACGCGGATGGCATCTCACGGGGCAACCTGCGGGCAGTTGACTACGGCCCGATCCAGTCGAAAGTCTTCGACACCAACCTGTTTACGCCGACCCAGACTGCCTATGTCCTGGCGCTGCATTTCGATCTGCTGCCTGCCAGGCTGCGGCCCGCCGCCGTTGCCGAACTGGTGGCCGACATTGAACGCCGCAACATGCACCTCTCGACGGGCTTCGTCGGCACGCCCTATCTACCGCATGTCCTGAGCAGCAACGGACGGCTGGACGTTGCCTATGCGCTGCTCCTCCAGAAAACGTGGCCGTCGTGGCTCTACTCCGTGACGCAGGGCGCTACCACAATCTGGGAAAGGTGGGATGGCTGGACAGAGGAGCGGGGGTTCCAGGATCCGGGCATGAACTCCTTTAACCATTACGCCTACGGGTCGATTGGTGCATGGCTGTACAACACTGTGGCCGGGATCGAGATCGACCCGGCGCGGCCAGGATACAAACATGCGATCCTGCGCCCGCAGCCAGGCGGTGGGTTGACCCAGGCGACTGGCCGACTCAAGACGCGCTTCGGCGAGCTAGTCTCGCAGTGGCAGATCGACGATGGCAAGTTCGACTGGACAGTGGTCGTGCCGCCCAACACAACAGCGACGGCCTATCTGCCCCTGGCCGAAGGCCGTAAGATCACGCTGAACGGCCAAGCCGCTGCTGGCCTGGTTCACGAGCTGGGGGCCGGCAAACACCGATTGGTCGCCCGATAATATTCGCCCCAAGCCGCGCGTCTCTTTGACCTCGCCCCGACTCTCCTCCAACTGGAGTCGGGGCGAGGCGAACAACCTAACTCGGATTCGTGTTGTGCGCTGTCTCCGGCGTCACAATGACGGGCTTGTTGGCTTCACTGATCGGCTCTCTGGTGGAGGGCAGCAGAATGCCGCCATCCACGACCTGCGGTTTGGACTCGGCCTTACGCGGCTCGATCACCAGATGCCTGAGCAGGATCACTATCGTCCCTGCAATCGGTACGGAGATCAGCGCCCCGATCACGCCGCCCACTGCGAACCCGATAAACAGTACGACGATGATCAGGATCGGGTTCAGCCCCACGCTGCGCGACATAACGCGCGGAGTCAGGTAGTGGTTCTCTACCTGCTGCACCAGAACAAAACTGCCGAAGGCGATCAAGGCATGAACAGGCGAGCTGAACAAAGCCAGCAGGACAGCCGTCGCGGCGCCGATATAGCCGCCAATGAGGGGCAGCGCCGTCGTGATCCCGACAATGAAGCCAAGTGTGATCGCATTCGGCACGCCGCCCAGGCTGAGAAGGATAAAGTTCGCTACACCGACAAACACACAAACCAGGACAATGCCGCGCACGTAGGCGCCCAGCGAGTTCTCGATCTCGCGGAACATCTCGTTGATTTCAGCACGCCGCCCAATCGAAAATAGACCGAGGATAAAATCGACAGCCTGATCACGCGACGTCAGCCAGTACACGCCGATCACGAATACCAGCACAAAATCGCCGAGCAGTCCACCAAACTCCCCGGCCATCGCCGGCACGCTGTTCTTGATCTCGCCGATGACTTTCTCCACCGTCACGCGGATGCCATCAGGCTCAAGCAGGCTGATCGTCGCGCCTGTCCGCTCGTAGATGGCGTTCTGAATCCAGCTTTGCGCACTGATCAGCCGTTCGGCCAGCCCCCCGTCATCCTCGATATACCCCGCAAACTGACTGGCAGCGGGTGGCACCACCGCCACCGCCAGAGTGAAAATGCCAATGGCGATAGCACCGTAGGCGAGTAGGATTGCCAGGCCCTCCGAGATACGCCGCTTGCGCAACCACAGAATGCTGGGCCGGACTGCCGATGCCACGATGATGGCAACGAGCAGCACAACCAGAATGCGAATGCTGGCATAAAGCGCGTATACGGCTGCCAGAGTCGCCACCACGACTAACGTATTACGAAATGTCTGCTGGGCAGTCACTCATTATCCTCCGGCCAATAGCCGTATGCCACAACGAAGCCGAGTTGAGGCGACATTAGATTTCTGCGGGAAAAACAGATGCAATCAGGACTATCACTGACTGTACAAACTTATCCCTAGCGCCAGATTAATATCAGGGAAGATTTCTGACTGAAAACGCCGACCTCATCCTGGCCCTTTTCCAACCGGCGCAGGGATCGGGACATTCAAACCTTGACGTAGATTTTCACTTCGCTTTCAGCCAGAGTGTCGGTCAGGATGCCGCCCGCCACGTCGATATCGTAGTTGTTGTGATACTCGTGCCACCGGCCATCGCCAGGCCACGCACCGATCTTGATCTCGCCCAGATACCTGTCTTGCAAATTGGCAACGACCACGACCACGCCGCCCGCATCATCCCAGCGTTTATAGGCGAAGAGGCAGCGCTCCGCGTCCTTGCAAATGACCTCGAACGTGTTGCTTTGCAGGGCGCGGTTGGTCTTGCGCAGGTAGATCAGGCCGGAGTAATAGCGCATCAGGTCGGCGTTGCGTTCGTTTTGCAGCAGCGACCAGTCGATGCGCTGCCAGTCAATGGTCTTGGCTGCGCTCTCCCCAAACTCCTGGCCCATGTAGATCATGGGGATGCCGGGCGAAGTGAGCAGCAGTGAAATGCCGAGTTTGTTGCGCCGGAAAGCCGGATCATCCAGCAGCTTTGAGACCTGGCCGAGCAACCACATGACCCGCTCCTGATCGTGGTTGTCCAGGTAATTGACCACGTTGAACGCGCCGCTGAAGCCGTCATTTCGGGGGTCAAGGACACCGGCCAGTCCCTCCAGGTCGTAGGGTTCGCGCCCGTCTCTGGCCTGGCCGAGCACCGTTGCCATCACCTGTTGGCGGTAATTCTCGTGCCACGCTCCATCCAGCGGGCCGTTTGGCCCGGCAATTGACGGGTCCTGCGGAATATTCTCGGCGATGGTGTAGAAAGGCTTGCCCTTGATGTGCTGGAAGATTTCGGAATGCAGCCAGCCCAGGAATTCGTGATGCTTGATCAGGTAGGTGGCATCGAAGCGGATGCCGTCAATGTGGAAGTGGTCGATCCAGAACAGGATCGCGTCGCGGACGTGCTGTCGAGCCGGGTAAACTTGCAGATTCTCGTCAAAGTGTTCGTAGTCGAACTTGGGGCCGAAGCGGTTGAAAGGCTCGTCCGGGTTCTCTTTATAGTACCAGTACGTGTAGTCGATGCGCGTCAGCGGGGCGTTCTCCTCGCTGTGGTTGTACACCCCGTCGTGGATCACGCGGATGCCCCGTGCGCGGCATTCGTCTACCAGACGACACAGATCGTCCGGCACGCCGTAGTTGTTCTCGACAGCGAAGATGCTGCGCGGGTTGTAGCCCCACGAGCGCTCGCCGGGGAACTCGTTGCAGGGCATCAGCTCAATCGCATTGATGCCCAATTTCGCCAGGTAGTCCAGCTTCTCAATGACATTCTCGAAACGCCCTTTGGGTTTGCCGTCCTGGTCGTCGCCCGGCCCGCCCGAAAAATCGCCGACGTGCAGTTCGTAAATGACCAGCCCGTCATTCGGCGGCAGCGGATCGCTGTCGTGCCGCCACTGGTAGGTGGTGTTGGCACGCTTCCCGTCTTTCACCGTCAGGCGGGCACTCTCGTTGGCCTCCATCGTCAGGCTCACCGCACGCGGATCCGCGATCTCGACCCACTGACCAGCCATGAAGAAGCTCCTGGATTTCAGTCCGAATTTGTAAGTATAGGCTCCATCGGCCAGCGGTACATTGACACGCCACCAGCCTTTGTCATCCTTCGCCATCGGAATGCGCTGCCCGTTGTTCCAGCTTCCAAGCAGGCATACTTCTGCGTTATAGGGGGCGAATAGTTGAAACTCTACACCTTCGGTCACGCTGTGAACTCCTGGGTACAGGGCAGACAGGCTCTACGGCGCATTATAACGAACCGCTGGCCGCTTTGGGTGAGTAACAGATGTGGCTTTCTATAATATCTTTTCCCCAACGTTAACGTCGTTCCGACGTGGGCGTGTTAGGATGTGGATAACTTAATGTGTGAAGCGGAGGAAACGTCATGCCATACGCTGGTTACGGGGGATTCTACTTCGACCCGATGTACTTTGTCTTTCTCCTGCCTGCGCTCCTGCTGACGTTGTATGCGCAGTGGCGTGTGCAGTCGTCCTACAGCAAGTGGAATCAGGTGCGTAACAGCCGGAATGTCACGGGCGCCGACGTGGCGCGCATACTGCTCCCGCGCGATGGTTTGCAAAACGTCAGCGTCGAGGAAGTGCCGGGACAACTGACCGACCACTACGATCCGAGTTCGGATGTGCTGCGTCTCTCGCCGCAGGTCGCACGCCAGCCAAGCATTGCCGCGATGAGCATTGCGGCCCACGAGATCGGCCACGCGGAACAGGATCGGGAAGGTTACCTGTGGATGAAACTTCGGGCCGGGATCGTCCCGTTCGTGAACATCGGCGCATCGCTAGGCTATCTCATCTTCTTTGGCGGACTGTTTGCACAGGTTCCGGCCATCGCCTGGATCGGCGTGCTGATGGTCAGCGCGGGTGCAATCTTTGCCCTGGTGACGCTGCCGGTGGAGTTGAATGCCAGCAGCCGGGCCATGCGTCTGTTGACAGAAAGCGGCCTGATCACGAGCGAGGCGGAGCGCGATGCAGCGCATGACATGCTCTCAGCAGCCGCATTGACCTACGTGGCCGGGGCGGCGCAGGCTGTTCTGACCATTCTGTACTACGTCTTCTTGCTGCTCGGTCAGACCTCACGCCACCAGGATGACCGGTAGCGAGGCCGGGGGCTGGCCCCGCTACCTAGAGGACGTAGAGTATAGGGGCGAGACAACAATTACTGGCGCGGCGCGCTGCTCATGCGCTGTGCAGGCAACCCTCCTCGACAAGCCCACAGGCCCGCCAGGAGACGTTTCAAATCCTCATGTCCTGGAGGGCGAAGCGTTACCTTTTCACCTTTGAGCATTCGTTGTGCCTGCCGGTGTGTCGGAAGCATTCCCCGGTGAAGCGGGCGTGTGCGAGCGGCCAATGGCGTCGTCTTTGATAAGCTGCCGCAGGCTGTCCAGGATGTGCTGGTTGCGCATTGCCAGATCCAGTGCGCTGGCCGCAATGACCCAGATGATTCCGATCAGTGCCCAGACCTGCAAACGGGGCGCAATAAAACCGAACGTCCTCGGAATCAGGTATGGCAAGCCAATGGTGAACACGCCCAGGCTCAGGCCGATCAGCAGGTCACGAGGGTTTCCCTTCCACGTGCGCGGCTCATAAACGTCAATGCCGTGCGCATTCCAGAAGACCAGCACGCCAAACAACACCATAAACAGCGTCAGGGCGCTGCGGGCCATGTTCATGTCACGTCCGTAGGCCAAGTACACGATCAGATACAATGTGACCATTGCCAGCGACCCGATGAAACCGCTGGCAACGACGTAGCTCAGAACGTCTTTGGTGAAGTGCCGGAGATAGGCCGGGCGCAGCACGCCGAAGGCAATCAGAGTCGCGGGCAGGTTGATCGTCCCGAATACGACCCAACTGATCTGCGTGGGATTGATCGGGAAGGGCAGCAGCATGAACCCGGCAAAGATGAATAGCAGAATGCTGTATACGTTCTTGACGAGGTAAATCTTGGCCGTGCTGTAGATTTTCTGGGTAATGGTCTTGCCTTCCTCAAAGGCGAGGGGCAGCGTGGACATAGCATTATTGAGCAATATGATGTCGGCCACGTCTTTGGCGATCTGCGCGCCGTCATTCATCGCAATCGCCAGGTTGGACTCTTTGAGAGCCGGAACGTCGTTCACACCATCTCCGACCATCGCCACGTAATAACCTTGACGCTTGAGGGAGGCGATGATCTTGCGCTTGGTATCCGGCTCGATGCGAGCAAAGATCGTCGTCTCTCGCGCCATCCGGTCAAACTCGGCGGCGGGCAGCGCCTCCAACTGGTCGCCGGCTATTGCGCCCGCCACCCGCAGCCCGGCCTGCCGGGCGATGGCGCTGACCGTCTCGGCATTGTCGCCAGAGATAACCTTCAGGTCAACGTTTTGCCTGTAGAACGCATTCAGCGTTTCGGTGATGTCGCTGCGTACCTGGTCGTTCATCACGATCAAGGCCACCGGCTCACGAGCCTCGTCCAGCTTGCCATCTGCTGGCGCGTGTGGCGAGGTGGCAAAGGCCAGAACGCGCTGTCCTTCCGCCGAAAGCTGTCTGGCCCGCTGCAAAGCAGCATTCGTGCCGTCCGGGCCGTTGGTTTGTAAGACGCGCTCCGGCGCGCCCAGGATCATCGTGCAGTCGGGAAAGACCATTGCACCCCATTTGCGGGCCGAGTTGAAGGGTATCTCCTGCTGTTTGGTGATGGCTGCGCCGGGCGTCTTGCCGACGTAATTGGCGATGGCTCCGGCAGTTTTGTTCAGGTGCGAAAGGTTATTGGTGTACGTTGCCAGTTGCGCGCGAATGTCGTCTACGGATTGGCCGTTGAGCGGCAGAATGTCGGTGACGGCCAGTTCGTTGCGGGTCAGCGTGCCTGTCTTGTCAAAACATAGGACGTTGGCACTCGCCAGCGATTCAACGGCGTTGATACGCTGCACCAGCGTCTGGCGGCGGCTGATACTGATCGCACCCAGCGTGAGCGCCAGTGTCGTGACCAGCACCAACCCCTGCGGCACGAGGCTCGTCACCAGCACCACCGCATTTTTGACCGTTTCCAGCAACGAGGAATGACTCACGTAGCCTGCAATGAACACCATCGGCCCGAACAACAGCATACCTGCCACCGAGATCTCCACCAGTGCGGCAACTTTGCGCTGCGTCGGCGTCTGAACGTTGCGGTAGGCTTTGGCTGCACGGGCCAGCTTGTTGACGGTGCTGTTTTCGCCCACCTGTGTGGCCTGCATCCACCCGTGTCCGGCAATGCAGAACGATCCCGAATAGACCCGACTATCGACTTCCTTCAGAACGGCGTCGGACTCGCCCGTCAGCAGCGACTCGTCCATTTCCAGGGAGTCACTATGCAGGACGCGGCCATCGACCACCAGACGGGTTCCCGGTTCAATCGGCAGCACGTCGTCTTTGACCACGTCACTGATCGGGATGCTGATTTCGCGTCCGTTGCGCAGCACGCGCACGTCGTGGGCGACCTGCGCTGCCAGACGCTCAAGCGCACGCTTGGCATTGATCTCCTGAACTGTGCCAAGCAGCGTATTGACCACCACGCTGAAACCCGCAAAGAAAATGTCGTTATAATCTCGGAAGAAAAAGATGATAGCGAGCAGCGCCAGCAGCACCATGTTGAACAGGTTGAACACGTTGTCGCGGAAGATTTGCCAGTAGGTGCGCTCCACGTAGGGCTTGTAGGCATTGGTCTCGCCGCGCACGACGCGCTCCGCCACTTCGGCATCGGTCAGTCCGGGGGGGGGCTGTGAACTCACGAGGCAGTTCTCCCATCCTGTTCACACATTCGCGCCTCAATGCGCTGGATGATAATGATATGCGCCCTGCCGCGAGGGGGCAATTGCAACCCATCGCTCTGCCCAAAAATCGACATGATGTTTGTCATGCTGGACAGGTCACATTAATGACTGTAGCGCCGCCGCCGCAAACACTATGATTAAGCATAATCTGGAGAGAGGCAAAGAGGCAGAGCCTGATGTTTGTATCTGACGTTATGACCGCAAAACCTGTGACTGTCGGCCCCGACGACACCCTGCGGACAGCCATCACCCGGATGAAAGAAAATGAATGCCGTCGGCTGCCCGTCGTCAACCGCGACGGGGCACTGATTGGAATCATCACCGACCGGGATACTCGCCTGGCGGTTCATTCGCCGTATCTTCTGCACGAACGCTGGCAGGACGAGGCGTTGCTGGACAACCTGAGCGTGCGCGTGTGCATGACGCCCACACCCATCACCGTAGAACCATCCACCGACATTGCCGACGCCGTTAGCCTGATGATTCGCCATCACATCGGTGGCTTGCCAGTACTCTTAGGCGAAACGCTGGTCGGCATTGTGACCACCACTGACATGATGACGGCTTTTATCCGCTGGTTGCAGCGGGAACAAAAAGACCTGGAGCCAGGGTAGCCGGACTGAGACACCCACAAATGCTTCTGCTCCTCCATCCTCACCCGAGCCACTAATGCGCCAGAAGGCTCGTAGACAGCGCCAGCACCAGGATAACCACGCCCGCCACAATCCGGTACACCCCGAATGCCCGGAAACTATGCGTCGAGACGTAGCGCAGCAGCCAGACAATCGACAGATAAGCGACGATAAAGCTCACCGCCGCGCCAACAGCAAACAGCGGTAGTTGTGCTGCGGCCACTTCCTTATCCCGCAGCGCCTGGTATAGCTTATAGAGCGTAGCTGCGCCAAGCGTCGGGATGAACAAATAAAAGGAAAACGTCGTCGCTGTCAGGCGATCCATACCGACCAGCATCCCACCCACAATGGAAGCTCCGGAGCGTGACACGCCGGGTATCAGTGAGACAACCTGGGCCGCGCCGACCCCCAACGCCTGCATCGTTGTCACCTGATAAATGTCGTGGACGCTGCCTTTGTTCTCGCCACGCTCGACCAGCAGAAAGACAATGCCACCCAGGATCAGGGCCATAGCTATCGGGATCGGCTTGTCAAGCGCTCCCTCGATGCGCTTGAGCGCCAGCAGGCCGATCACGGCGGCAGGCACAAACGCGATCAGGAGATTCGCCCAGAAGCGCTGCACGGTACGGTCAGAGGGCAGTTTCTGCGCCTGCTGGATCAGGCTGCGACCATAGTAGACGAGCACAGCAAGCACCGCCCCAATCTGGATGAAAATATCAAACGTATCACGGAAGCGCAGTTGCGCGTCGGGGGTCGCGGCCAGGAACTGCGGGAAGCTGAAGAAAGCGGATGCCACGAGCAAGTGCCCGGTGGACGAGATCGGTAAAAACTCGGTAATGCCTTCGATGATTCCCAGGATGACCGAAAGAAAGTAGTCCATGCTTGGATATGTCCCTCTGGAAGTGTAGGCAACACGGCCCGATAGACTGGCCGCGCAACCGGGTTGGCAGCGTGCGAGACTATACCACCAAATTCAAGACTGAGGGATAAAGCCTGAGTGAGAAGCGAGGCCAGGAGTGAATTCAGCTTTGGCCGCGTGGCACTTGCTGCACAGGCGCTGTGGACTCGCGGACTACCAGGTGCGTCGGCACATAAATGGTGCGTTCGGCGGGCAGTCGGCCAGCGATCAGTTCCAGCAAATGCCGGGCCGCTTCCGCCCCGACCCGAATCGGGTCCTGTGCGACTGTCGTCAATGGCGGCTCAGTATGCGAGACGATTTCCAGGTCATCAAAGCCGACCAGGGACAGGTCGTCGGGGATTTTCAAGCCCTCCAGTTTCGCGGCCCGGATGATTTGCAGCGCCATCAGGTCATTCATGGCAAACAGTGCAGTGGGGCGGCCCGGCTGGCGCAGAACTGCACGGAGTTGCTCAATTTCCTGCCCACGTGCCGCGCGGTAATACTGCTCGGTGGGTCGCGTACCAAGTTCTGCACTCTCCCCCACCAGGATAGGTTGTCCTGGCTCTAGCCCGGCAGCGCGCAGCGTGTCATTGTAGGCTCGCAACCGTTCAGCCACCGACCACAAGCGCAGGTGCGGGCGAGCAACAAACCCGATGTGAGTATGGTTCAGGTCGAGCAGGTGCTGCATGGCCTGAACTGCGCCGCGATAATGTTCGGCGGCCACACAGGGATACCCCAGCCCTTCGATTGGACGATCCATAAACACAACCGGAATCGACTTGCTCTGCTCCAAAAAGCGTGCCTGGCCCTGGCTCATGGCCGGCCAGAGCAGGAACCCCCGCACGCCCTCCTGCCACATCTCGCGCATCAGTCGGTTTTCTTCACCCACCTCTCGATCCGTATGCGCGAACATCAGGCGATAGCCGCGTTCCTGCAAATAGCGCTCGGCTCCACTCAGCAGTTGGCTGTCGAAGGCGTCCCGAAAACCCGGAATGAGAAACCCGACCAACTGAGAGGTTCTCGCGCCGCCAGATTCGGCAACGTAAGTGCCCTTGCCCCGGACACGATACAGCAGCCCTTCATCCTCAGCAGCCTGCCATGCCTGCCGGATCGTCGTCCGGCTGATGTTGAGCATTTCCAGCAGTTCTGGCTCGGAGGGAACACGAGTATGAGGTTGTAATTCTCCTGTCAGGATCGCCCGCCGCAATTCGTTCAGCAGCTGAACGTGAAGCGGGATTGGACTCTCCTTGTTAAGCTGAAAAGAGACCACTGCATCCAACTTGTCACATCAAGCTAATACAAGTAAGTACAAGAGAAGTGTATGGAGCACAGAGGCGGTTGTCAAGCGATTTGTAGGACGGCGGCCCCATTGATCTTACGCGCTTTGAGCAGTTGTAGTGCCCGGTTGGCCTCCTCCAGGCGGAAGGTTTGGGCGGCAGTCCGGATCGGAATTTCAGCCGCCAGTGGCAGGAATTCTTCAGCGTCGCGGCGTGTGGCATTGGCAACGGTGCGGATGGTGCGCTCGCTCCAGAGCAGGCGATAGGGCATTTCGGGGATCGGGCTGGTGTGGATGGCGTTGATGCATAACGTCCCGCCTTTGCGCAGATGACCAAGCGCAATTGGGACGATCCAGCCCGCCGGTGCGAATATGATAGCCCTGTCCAGCCGGACTGGTGGCTCGTCCTGAGTCTCGCCTGTCCAGACCGCGCCCCGTTCCCGGGCAAGCCGCTGGTGTTCAGTGCTGCGCGTGAAGACGTATACTTCACATCCCCAGTGCCGCGCCACCTGGATACAAATGTCCGCACTTCCGCCATAGCCGTACAACCCAAGCCGCTCGCCACGTTGCAGGTCAGAGAGGCGGATCGAGCGGTAGCCGACAATGCCCGCGCACAGCAATGGCGCAGCCTCGACATCCGAAAATTGATCGGGCAGTGGGACGGCAAACTGCTCCGGCACGGTGGTATATTCCGCATAGCCACCCTGCGCCGTATAGCCCGTGAAGCGCGCGTACTCACACAGGTTTTCCTGACCGCGCCTGCAATATTCGCAAACGCCACACGTCTGATGCAGCCAGGGAATACCAACTCTCGCTCCCGGCGGGAAACGGCCTGTCCCCATGCCGTTCTCGGCTACCGTTCCGACGATTTCATGGCCGGGAATGATGGGCAGCGCCGGGTTCGGCAGTTCACCCTCCACGACGTGTAGATCGGTATGGCATACCCCGCAAACCCGAACCTTCACCAGTATTTCGCCCGCCGCCGGAGTTGGGCGGGGCAGATCAGTCAGCACAAGCGGGTTGCTTTCAACGTCGTCGGGCGCGCGTAGCACTTCAGCTTTCATCACGTATCGTCCTCTAGCTGGTCAATTATCGAGGGTTGGACGAAAGTGCTTCTGCATAGAGCGCCTTCGTTTATTTGAGCAGTTTGGCGAACTCGTCGTTTGAGAGGCCGGCTTTGCGCAAAATTGCTTTCAGCGTGCCCCTGTCTAATTCCGCATGATCGGGCACTGAGATTTGGATGAGGGGATTGTCCCGGCGAATGTAGATATGACTGCTCTCCCGCCTCACTTCATAAAAACCGACCTTAGCCAGTGCGTTGATACACTTCCGACCAGAGACAACAGGCAATCTCGCCATTTTTAGCTCCTCCGTTCGCTTACGTTAAGGAGCTTTTACACCATGACCGCCGTACCCAGTTTTGCACTAAACTTCGGCCAGATGGATCGGGGGCAATTCTTCCGGGACAGGCAGACCGTCCTGCTCTAAGGCTCTGATGTAGCCTTCAATCGCATCCTTGATATTTGCCAGTGCTTCTTCCTCCGTTTTCCCCTGACTGATGCAGCCTGGCAGACTTGGACATTCGACAACAAAATATCCATCCTCGCCTGGGTAGATAATCACCTGTCTCATTGGTTCGCCCTCCCATTCGACGGGCAATAAGCATATCACAAAATATCCTTACAAAACCATCCGCCAGCCGCGCGGTTGGCAATTGTTCTAAACTGCTTTCAAACCTGACCCTAGCGGTTTTCGGACAGACAGCCGTCCAATTCACCCTTATAGTGAGAGCATCTCCGGTGTTCCTTTCCAGAGGAGCCTCGATGCTGAATTATTCCCATCCTGTGATGCTACGCCGCCAATCGCTGGGGCTGTCGTTGAACGATTTACAGGCTTACCTGGCACGGCACGGTTTTAATTATTCCGTCGAAATGTTACAGGCTTTTGAGCGCGGCGAACGCCGCTTCCCGACTCATAACCCAGGCTTTGTGGTCGTGCTGTCCCAGTATCTGGGCATGTCGGTTGGGCAGTTGTTACAGCTTGCCAACCAGGCCAGGGACACCTTCCGCGCCCGCGATGCGCTCCGCAACAAGATCAGCCGCTTGCGGCCTCAGAATCAGTTCTTGTTGCGCTTTGTGCTCGAACATCCATATCTGACTGACTTGCCCGGCTTCGACTTCCTGTTCGAAATCGTCAAAAGCATCGCGCTGCAACTGCCAGATGAGTGGTTCACCCGCAAGTAACCTGATTTTCCGCTTCACAAACTGAGACTATAATAGATCGTGCAGTGAGCCAGTTCCAGGGCGCTCCTGCACGATTATTGTTGATCCTGCTGCTGCCACCTCGAAACAGCCTGGAGCACACATGAGAACCGAAACGCTTACGATTATGATTGTCGATCTGGTCGGCTCCACGCCCCTGGTCGAACAGGCATCGCGCCAACAGCTTATCGAACTGATGGAAGACGTGACGGTTCCGATCCGTCAGGCGGTGGCCGAATTTGGCGGCAGCGTGATCAAGTTCACAGGCGACGGCTACATTGCCACCTTTCAGGCAGCCAGCGACGCGCTCTATGCGGGCGCCCGCATCGTGGACGCTTTTGCCGGTCAGCCGACCCTCCCCACCGGGCTGCGGCTGGAAGGCTGCCGGGTGGTGCTGCATACCAGCGACGTGATCGTGCAGGATAATGACGTGATTGGAGAAGGCGTCGTCACGGTAGCCCGCCTGGAAAAGCACGTGCCGACCAACGAGGTCTACCTGACGGCCACCGTGCGCGAAGTCGCTAAATCCTCCGAATTTGAATTTGATCTGGTCGGTGATTTCCCGCTCAAGGGGCTGGCAAACCCGGTCAAGGTTTACCGGCTGCGCATCGAGCCGTTGAGCGGCATCGAACGCGGCATGTTCCTGATGGTGACCGACTTGCTTGGCATGAGTCACTTCATGACCGAAGCGCCCATTGAACTGGTCAACCGCGTCATGCAGCGCTGGATTGCCTTCCAGCGTGAGGCGATTGCCCAGGTAAACGGCAGACTGCGCGCTATCGTGGGCGACAATCTGGTGACAACTTACCACGAGGCTGACGATGCAGTAGGTTCACTGTTGCGGCTGGAAACGCTGGTCAACACTCACAACGATGCGCCCGGCGATATGCCCCGCTTCGAGTACACGGCGGTCATCTGCCGGGGCGATTTGTTTGTGCTCAGTATTGGCGTCAATGGGCCGCTGGTCGGGCACTCGTTCCGGCTCCTGGACAACGTGGAGCACGGCCAGAAAGTCATTGAAGAAGTCGTCTATTCCTCGCTACACAATCACCGCGACAGGTTTGTCCACCAGGGCGAACACGACGGAAAGCCCTTGTACCGGCTGGCATGAGGGTGGCCTTCGGGCGGGGAGCGCACTCAGGTTTGGCACTCTGTTACTCCGCAACACCGCGTGGCAGAAATTCCCGCACACAGTCCAGTAACTCATCCACCGTGAATGGTTTGATCAACACCTTGCCCACTGCGGCTTCGACATGATTCGAGACGGACAGCGGGTCAACGGTGATAATGATGACCGGCACACGTCTTTGCATGGTATGGTAAACATCGAGGAAATCATTGCCGTTCATTTGTGGCATGTGCATATCAAGAATAATCAGGCCAGGTGAGTGGCGTTCGATTTCGGCCAGTGCCGAAACGCCGTTGTGCGCGCTGATGACTTCGTGGCCTTCGCGGGTCAGCACCGTTCTGACCAGATGCCTGATATGCTCGTCGTCCTCAACCACCAGAATCGTCTGTGACAATACAAACCTCCCCCAAACCGCTCAGGCAGGACACCGACCAAGAATTGAATATTCACAAATATCTTAATGTAATTTCAACGAAAAAGGCGATGGGTATTACGGCCTATAAGGTCCCGGCATAGGCGCGATCCAGCACCTGCATGGTGTGAAGCACCCGGACGCCGCTCGCTTGGAGGCTGGTCTGCATCTGGGTGATGCAGCCGATGTTGCCCGCCGCAACCACTTCGGCCTTTGTCGAGAGAACGTTGCGCACTTTCCGGGCCAACAGGTCGCGGGCCATATCCGGCTGCGTGATGTTGTACACGCCCGCCGAGCCGCAGCAAATCTCGCTTTCCGGGATTTCGACAAGCTGAAGGTTGGGGATGCCCGCCAGCAGGGCGCGCGGCTCCTCGCGGATGCCCTGCGCATGCGCCAGATGGCAGGCGTCGTGGTACGCGACCCGCACGCTGCGCCTGAGCGCCGGAACCGGATCGACCAGTCCGAGTGCGGCAAGGAACTGGCTGACGTCCTGCACGCGGTTGGCGAATGCGACCCCTGCCGCTTCGTCCGGCTCCCCGGCGAGCAAATGCCCATATTCCTTCAAGGTCGAGCCGCACCCGGCGGCGTTGGTCAGCACTGCGTCCACATCGGACGGGAATGCGCGGATGGCCTGGCGCGCGAAGCGGCGCGCAGCGTGCTGCTGCCCGACGTGATTCGCCAGCGCCCCACAGCAGCCCTGTCCCCTCGGAACGATAACTTCGACACCGTTCCGGGTCAGAACCCGGATCGTGGCGAGATTGATGTCAGGGTCAAGCACCGACTGGACACAGCCCGTCAGCAGTGCGATCCGCGCCCGGCGCATCCCCTGCGCCGGGACAACTTCGGGCAATGGCACACCGTTGGGCAGAGGTTTTTCGGGCAACAGCGACAACATGGCCCGCATGGGCTTCGGCATCAGGCGCGCGAAAGGCTTACCCACTTTGCCCATCGTCACTGCCAGTCGGAAACGGGACGGGTAGGGAAGCACCTGCATCAGCAACGCGCGGGTCAATCGATCCTGGGGAGTGCGGGCGTACTCGGCTTCCAGCTTCGGGCGGAAAGTGTCGATCAGCGTGCCATACTGCACCCCAGATGGGCAGGCCGTTACGCACGCCTGGCAACCCAGGCAGCGATCAATGTGCCCGGTCAGCGTGGGGGTCAGCGCCAGATCGCCTTCCAGCACGCCTTTCATCAGGTAAATGCGGCCACGCGGCGAATCCAGCTCGGAGCCGGTTTCCAGGTAGGTCGGGCAGGTCGAGAGGCAAAAGCCGCAGTGAACGCACGTTTTGATCACCTCGTTCATGCGCCGTACTGCTGGGTTCTTCAGCGCCTCGTCGGAAATATGTGTCTCCACCTTTGCCCTACCTGTTCGCCTTTGCCTTCAGCCTGTTCCCCCCGCCGGTTGGCGAGAGGGTCAGGGGGTGAGATCAACTTCAGCCAGCCGCAAAACGTCCCGGATAGAACACCTCGCGGGGGTCAAAAGCCCGCTTGATGCGCTTCACCAGGGCCGAACCAGGAAGCGCAGGCAGTATCTCTGCCCCATCTCCCCCGCCGCGCCAGACCGAAGCCCGCACGCCGAGTTTTTCCAGTGCTGGGGCCAGCCGTGCCGGATCGCCGGACAGCACCGCCCAACCGGCATTGCCCGCGATGCTGTAGACCCGCCGCGCCGCGAATTCTTGCAGTCGGGCGTCGAGGTCGGCCAGACGGTTGGGGGGCAGATAGAGGCGCAGCACCGCGCCCGACTCGCCGAGCCACGCCACGTCACGCAGGGCCGACCAGAGCGCCGATTCAGGGTCGCCTTCCAGCAGCGCCGTCGGCGTGCCGGAAGGGAGCAGCCCGCGCAGCCTGTCCAGGCGCGGCGACAGGGACGGCTCCACGCCGTCCATTTGCACGGCCAGCACATAACCCTTGCCCAGATCAGGGATGTCTGCAATGACGCCGGCAGGCCAGGCGTCGGCAGCGCTGACTTCGAGCGGCGAGCGCTGAATCGCCAGCAGTGCGGACTGCACCGCCGGGGCGCTATCCAGCCCGGCCAGCAGGGTGCGGTGCGCCTGTGGCATCGGGAAGACTTTGAAACTCACCTGAGTCAGCACGCCGAGCGTGCCAAGCGACCCGCAAAACAGCTTGGGCAAATCGTAGCCCGCCGCATTCTTGACCACCTTGCCGCCGCCATGTACCGTCAGGCCGTCGGCGCTCACGAATTCCACACCGATCACAAAGTCGCGCAGCCCGCCGTAGCGCATCCGGCGCGGCCCGGATAGCCCCGCCGCAATCGTGCCGCCGAGCGTTGCGCCTGCGCTGGCAAAGGGCGGATCGAAGGGCAGGTACTGGCCGTTGGCTGCCAGTGCAGACTCGACCTCGACCAGCGGGGTTCCGGCCCTCGCCGTGAAGGTCAACTCGCCGGGTTCGTACTCGATAATCCCGGTCAGACTGCCCGTACATAAGACGACAGCTTCCTGCTTCGGCTGATGGCCGAGGCTCCATTTTGTACCACCGCCCCGGATCAGGACGGCGCGTCCCGCAGTGGCGGCCTCACGGATCACGCTGGCGGTCTCGGCGACGCTTTGTGGTGTCGTTGTCGGCAAATCGGATCGGGTATAAGTAAAAGGTGTTGGCATAAGTTTGCCTAAAAGCGCTGGATAACTCCCTCGCGTTCCAGCGGGTGCGGGCCATGTGGCGAGGGCCGCTCCGGGTTCTGGCTGGGCAGCATCTTGCCGCGATTGGACAGCCCTTTGGGATCGAAGCTGTTCCGAATGGCGTACATCATGCTCATATCGGACTCATCGAACTGGTAAGTCATGTAGGGCAGTTTTTCAACGCCGATGCCATGTTCACCCGTGATCGACCCACCCAGGTCAACGCACATCTTCAGGATTTCCCCGGCAAGCTGTTCGGCCTTTTGAAGCTGGCCGGGAACGCGATTGTCGAACAGCACCAGCGGGTGCAAATTGCCGTCGCCCGCGTGGAAGACGTTCGCCACGCGCAGGCCATAGACCTGTGAGAGCCGCTCGATCTCGCGCAGTGCCCGGCCCAATTTGTTGCGAGGCACGACGCCATCCTGCACCAGATAGTCCGGCGAGATACGGCCCACCGCCGAAAAGGCCGCCTTGCGCCCCTTCCAGATTCTGGCACGTTCAGCTTCGGTGGCGGGGATGACCAGTTTGCTGGCTCCTGAACGGCGCAGCGTCTCGATCAGGGTCTCGAACTGTGGCGCAACTTCGGCAGCGGGGCCATCCAGTTCCACGATTAGCAAGGCCTGCGCATCGGGCGGATACCCGGCATGGACGGCGGCCTCCGCCGCGTCAATCGCCAGCCGATCCATGATCTCCAAGGCGACGGGCAGCAGCCCTGAGCCGATCACGTCGCCGACGGCCTGGCCCGCCTTTTCGAGCTGATCGTAGCTCGCCAGCACGGTCTTGACGCTCTCCGGTTTGGGCATCAGCCGCAGCGTGATCTCGGTTGCGATGCCGAGCAGCCCTTCCGAGCCGACCATCAGGCCACACAAATCCATGCCGGGGCTTTCCAGCGATTTGCCGCCAATATCGACGATTTCGCCATCGGGCAGCACCACCTTCATGCCCAGGATGTGGTTGGAGGTCATACCGTATTTGAGGCAGTGCGCGCCGCCGGAGTTGAACGCAATGTTGCCGCCGATGGTGCACACAATCTGCGAACTGGGATCGGGCGAGTAGTACAGGCCGTGCGCCGCCACTTCGCGGCTCACCCAGATATTGACCACGCCCGGCTGCACGACCATACGCAGATTTTCCAGGTCGATTTCCAGGATTTTGTTCATCTTGGACAGAACGATCAGCAGCCCGCCGGGGATGGGCAGCGATCCGCCGGAAAGACTCGTGCCAGAACCACGCGCCAGGAACGGCACGTCCAATTCGTAACAGGCGCGCACCGTCGCCGCGATCTCCTCCGTTGTGCGCGGAAAGACCGCCGCCAACGCTGTCTCGTGGAAGGCCGTCAGCGCATCCGACTCGAAGGGGGCAAGCTGTGCCGACTCGGTCAGGATTTCCTTCGAGTCGTAAATGGTGCGCAGCCGGGCCAGCAGCGCATCCCGCTTCGCCAGTTGCTCCGCAGGTTTCACCAGAGGTTGCACAGATTGAGCCATAGACCTGCTCGCCCCTCCATCATTGCTCACCATTATAACTCCGAACCGCCAAACCACAGCGTCTGGGCCTGTCGGCGGGGGTATTGCAGCGAAGTTCATTCCAGCAGGTACTGGGTCGGTGTCATGCCCAATCATGAACTCGTCTCAGCAAGTTTATGGTATCGCACGTACAGGGCGCGCGTGATGAGCAGCTTATTGTCGTCTGTTGACTGATGGAGCCGAGTGCCTGGCGAATCGCCATAGCCCGGCCTCACCGGCGGACGGTGAAGTCAGCGATGCGTGCCTGTTTCCTGAGATTTTCGGACAAGCCCATCGCCCCAGCCGACCGGAGGGCACTTCCCAGACGTGAGCTACCGCATCGCATCCCGCACCCGCTGGCGAATGTTCAAACTCTTCTCTGCGCCTCACGTGCACCGAATAGCTTCGGTGACTAACTTTCCGGGGGTGCTTCTTTAGGCATGGCGGCGTGGCGGGGCAGCCCGGCGCTTGAGAGGCTTGCCGGGGTAGGCGGGCGCGGTGATGCCGATCACCTTACTATGTGCTTCGTTCTTAACACGGCTTCTGAGCCGCACATCCATTTCGTCTAGCGGCTGGAAAGTGGTAATCACCGTCGGCAGATCGTAGTCAAAGCGGTACAGCAACAGGTCGAACAGCTTGTCGCGCACCCAGACAGGCAGGCTGCGGTCAATCGTCAGGTTGTCGAGAATCAGCACCTCGGCGCGCCGGATTTCTTCGGCGCGTTTGTCGTAGGCGACCATCGAACCGGGCGAGAATTTCACCTTGATGTGGTCGATCAAATCCGAGGCGGTGACGAACAGCGTCCGGTAACCGTGCTGCTTGCACTCGTGGGCGATAGCTGCCGCGAGGTGCGTTTTGCCGGAGCCGGGTTCGCCCGTCAACACCAGCCAGCCGCGTAGATTATCGCGTTCCACGTACAGCCGCGCCGTTTGAAAGGCCCATTCTAGGCGCTTCAGGTCACTGATGGTAAGACCTTCGTCCTCGCGCAGACTGAACGTATCGAAGCGCATATCGCGGTAACGGCCCAGGTCAGAGAGATCCAGGTCTTGCCAGGTCGTCACCGCCGAACGCCGATCCGGCACGTGGAGCAATATTTGGCGGGTCAGGCTGCGATCCGTCAGGCGGCTGCGAATGCGCGCGTCGAGGTTGTTAAGTTCCTGGTTGGTGGTGATGACGGTGGGCAGCCGCCGCGCATGACGGTAGCCGAACAACTGGTACAACTTTTCGAGTGCCCAGGGCGTCTGGCTTTCCGCGCCCAGGTCGTCCAGGATGAGCAGCGGCGCGTTCCGCAACTGCTCAAAGCGCTCGTCGTAGGCGATCTCGGACGACGGCCCGAACGCCGCCCGCAGGTGATCGAGCAGGTCGGGCACGGTGATGAACAGCACGGCGTCGCCCTGGTCGAGCCGGTAGTTGGCAATCGCCAGCGCCAGGTGCGTTTTGCCTGTCCCATAGCCGCCCTGCAACAACAGCCAGCCCACTGGCTCCTGCGCGTACTGAAAGGCCAGTTCCGCCGCGATCTTGATCTGGCGGCGGTATGGCTCGCCCAGGTTTTGCGCATCGGATGCGTTGGGGAAAATCTGGCAGAGATGCAGTTCGTCCGGGTCGAGCAGGCTGTAGTCGATCTCAAAGGTGTAAAACGTCTTGTCGCCGTAGGCGTCCAGGTTGCTTAACGCTCGTAGCTGGGCCGCTTTGCGGGTCTTGAGTTTGTCGGCCTGGCAGATGCACGGGAACGCCTTGCCGAAGTCGGGATGGCCCACCGGCACGTCGGCGGAGACGACCCCCAGGCCGCCGCAGATCGGGCAGACACCCTTTCCGTTGTCGCTCATTCGTCACCTGGCATATGACCGGGCCGCCGGAAATATTCGTCGCGCAGATAGGGATTTTGCTCGTAAGCGTTATCGTGCAGGGCCGGCTGGTCCTGCCGGCCTTCCATCGTCCAGCGTTTGAGGATCGCCTCGACGTAGCGCCAGTTACGCTTGTTGTTCTCCACCGCAATGCGCATGGCGTCCACGATCCAGGGCGCGGGGTAGGTCACTTCGGCGTCGCGCAGGATGTCACTGAGCAGCGGCGTCAGTGGCCCGATGTTTTCCTCGTACAGCGCGAAGATGTTCGGTGTCTCGATGATCGCGCCGACAGGCTCGTTATCACCGGGTATCCAGTGGCCTTTTTCCAGCGCGGTCACGGCTTTGCGTCCGCGCTCGGTATTCATGAAATAGAGGTGTTCGTCCGCGTCGCCCTGCGCCACAACCACGTGAAGCAACGTCCCGCGCGCCGTCGCCCGCTCCAATGCCTGCTGGACGATCTGGGCCGCCTTGCCGGGATCGGCGTCCAGCCCGGCCATGAACGTCTCGTCATGCAGCACGTCGCGCAGCCGCACGTAGCGATACTGGCCCTCGCGCTGCTGCAAGGCCCAGAAGCAGTACACCGTGACCTTCAACTCCGCCAGATCGTCGATCAGCGGCAGTAGATCGCTAAAGAACAGATTCGGCACCTGAATGCTGCCGTTTTTGCCCGCCGGAAAGCCGTTAAAGCGCTGCATGATGCTCGCCCTAATATCCTTCGGCCAGGTTGATGTTGCTCTTTTGCATGTTGGTGAACTGCGTGATCTCCTTCTTGAAGTACAGCGTGATCACGCCTGTCGGCCCGTTGCGATGCTTGGAAACCAGGATGTCTGCCTGGTTCGGTCTGTCGCTGTTTTCGTTGTAGAGGTCGTCGCGGTAAATAAACATCACCACGTCGGCGTCCTGCTCTATGCTGTTGTGGACAATGATATTGTTGGCGACGAAATTGCTAAGACCGGGAACGGTCAGATCATAGACATCGGTTTCACCGTCTGGCTCAATGGAAACGATTTTGTCCCAATACACATCACTTTCGGCCAGCCGGGCGGTTGGCTCGGCCTCAACGAGTCGCACGCTCACTATACGCGCCACACTATTGACCTCACCCCCTGACCCCCTCTCCGAATTCGGAGAGGGGGAACCGATTAGCACTGTGTCGAGGACTTTCTCCCCTCTCTGCTTGCGGAGAGGGGCCGGGGGTGAGGTTCTTCCTAACACGAGTTGCTCGCCATTCGGCACAGCCACAAAATCATTTTCCGTCAGTTCGTCCAGACGCTTCCAGCCATCGAACGTCAGGAACTTGTGATTGGCCGTTGCCCGGATACTGCGCCCCAATTGCGTTGTCAGGTGGAAAACTGGCTTGACCCCTGTACAAAAGGCGTTTGTCACCTCTGCCGTTTCCAGCTTCCAGGTGTCCGTATTCAAGCTGCTGACGCAAAAGCCTGCTTGACCTACCAACTTGCGGATCGGGATGTAGCAGCCACGTTCCGGCCAGTAAATCAGGGTGTCCCCCGCGAGACAACCCGATTCGCGCAAGTCCGAGAGCTGTGGGCGCTTGTCTTGGCGCTGCTCGACAGCACGTGACAACTGCGCGGCGGACAGCAGCGGCACGTTCAACTCGCGGGCCAGTTCCTTGAGACCGCGTGAAATGTAGCTGATCTCCTGGACACGATTCTCGTTGCGGCCTATCCCGGCGGACATCAGTTGCAGGTAATCGACGATGATCAGATCGAGGCCGTGTTCGCGGTACAGACGGCGGCACTTCGTCCGAATCTGCGGGACGGAGACGGCGGGCGTATCGTCCAGGAACAGCCGCAGGTTGCTGAGTTTGCCTGTCGCCTCGACAAACAGGCCCCACTCGCGCTCGTCCAGGTTGCCCAGGCGCAGCTTTTGCGAATTGATGCTTGTCTCGGCGGCGATGAAGCGCTGGATCAACTGCTCGGTGGACATTTCCATGCTGAAGATGGCAATCGTGGTCGGCTTGCTGGGTCGGGCGCGCGCCGCGTTGAGCGCGATGCTCAACATGAAGCTGGTCTTGCCGACGCCGGGACGCGCCGCCACGATGCACAGGTCAGAGCGTTGCAGGCCGCCCAGCAGCTTATCCAGGTCGATGAAACCCGTCGGCAGGCCCAGCGGTTCGTCCTGATGCGTATACAGGTACTCGATGCGGTTGAAGTACTCGCTGACTGCCTGCCGCACCGGGATCAGGTCTTTGCGCAGCCGCCGCTCGGTGACGCTGAACAGCGTGGACTCCACCCGGTCTATGACTTCGTTGATCTCCGCGTTTTCTTCGAGGGCCGTCTGCGCGATCTCGCTGGCGGCGGTCAGTAAGCGGCGGCGGATGGCCGCCCGCTCCACGATATGCCCGTAGGTTTCGGCGTGGATGTGCGTCGGGGTGTTGTTCATCAGGTAGGCGATGTAGGCCGACCCGCCCACACTCTCCAGCTGCCCACGATTACGCAATTCCTGGATGACGGTCAGGTTGTCAATCGCTTCGCCGCGATCATGCACGGCGTTGATCGCTTCGTAAATCCAGGCGTTGCGGACGATGAAAAAATCAGAGGCTTGCAGGAACGCCGCGACCTCGAAGATCGCATCGGGGTTGATCAGGATCGAGCCGAGTACGGCCTCCTCGGCCTCGGCGGAGTGTGGCGCTATCGTATCGGGGCGGCTGACCGCCCCCACACCGCTGTCAGTCATAGGGTCTGGTTTCTAGCTACGCAGACTTAACTTAAAACGGGGCAAAGTTCCGACACGACGCCGGACGCGCCCCGTTTGACCATCGTTCGGAAATGACAGCCTTACTGTTCGCTGTCGTCGAGATCGTCCAGGTCGAGCGTATCGACGAAGTCTTTGAAGATGCTCAGGCGCTCGTCAGGTGTGTCGGTGTTAGTTGGCTCGCTCTCGACTTCCTGTTCAGGCGTGCTGGCCGCGCGCTCCATGACCGACTCCTCGACGTAGATCGGGACGTGCACACGCACGGCCAGGGCAATCGCGTCGCTGGGCCGCGAATCGATTTCAAGCCGCCGTCCGTTCAACTCGACCACGATTCGGGCGTAAAACACGTCGTTGCGCAGATCGTTGATCACAATCTGCACGACTTCTGCGCCCATTTCCGATACTACCGATTTCAGCAGATCGTGAGTGAGCGGGCGAGAAACCTCGACCTCTTGCAACTCGACGGTGATCGCGTCAGCTTCACATGGCCCAATCCAGATTGGCAGATAACGGTCACTCGCCACATCTTTCAAGATCACAATCCGGTGTTGGGACATCAAACTCACACGGATACTGTCAATTGTAACTTCAATCATAATCCCCTCGCCCTTACGACCCTCTGGCCTGCCGGATGGCTGTCGCTGTACGTGGCAGCATTCCAACAGTATAGCAGGTTTTGTGAGTGCAAGCCAACGTAGAAACACTCGATTTATGCATCTCACCGGGGTGAGTTGGAAGCCAGTTTGAAGTATACTGGTAAAGCATGGGATAGGGCGAAATCAGGATGGCGGCGAAGCCCGCGCAAACGGTGGTCTTCAAAATCGAACCTGGCGATCAGGAAGTCGGCGAACGACTGGATCGGGTCATCACGGCCCACCTGTCCACGCTGTCGCGCGTCAAAGTCCAGCAGTTGATCAAAGAGGGCTACGTCAGCATCAACGGCAAGCCAGGCAAACCGTCGTACCGGGTTGAGGCTCAGGACAAGATCGCCGTCCGGCTGGCCGACCACATCGTCGCCCCGTCGAATGACGAAGCCACCCTGCCCGAAGTATTACCGCTGGACGTGCTTTATGAGGACGCCGACATGGCGGCTATTGATAAGCCTGCCGGGATGGTCGTTCATCCCGCCGCCGGGCACACCAGCGGCACGCTGGTCAACGCGCTGCTGGCCCGCTGGCCGCAGGTAGCGCAGGTCGGCGGCAAAGGCCGTGCAGGGATCGTCCACCGCCTGGATAAAGATACGTCGGGGGTGCTGCTCATCGCCAAGACTGAACCTGCCCGCCTGAACCTGATGGCACAGTTTGCGGCGCGCACCGTGCAGAAGCGCTACCTGGCGCTGGTCGAGGGCCTGCCCGCCACGCCGACGGGTGAGATCAACGTACCGCTAGGCCGTGACCCAAACCAGCGCAAGCGGATGGCGGTGCTGCGCAACGGACGGCCTGCCGTGTCTTTCTACCGGGTGTTGCAAACCTACAAAGGTTATACGCTGGTGGAAGTGCAGCCCCGGACCGGGCGTACCCACCAGATTCGCGTTCATATGGCCTTCATCGGCCACCCGATTGTCGGGGATGCTGTTTACGGCTACCGCAAGCAGCGCCTCCACCTGGGACGGCAATTTCTTCACGCCGAGTCGTTGAGCCTGCTCACACCGTCTGGCGGCCAACCCCTGACGATTCATGCGCCGCTGCCCGCCGACCTGAACACCGTGCTCGATCAGCTAGAGCCGCTATGAGCAACATGAGCAACGATCCGATAGCGCCGCGTCCTTCGCCCGCGCTGGCCGACCTGTTTATCCCGGAGCGCACCGAGGAGATCGCGTTCTGGTCGGGGCTGGCGCTCGGTTATGGGCGCGTGGCGGTCAACTGGCACTGCGGGACGGGCGAACTGGCAATCGGGCTGGCAAAAAGCGGTTTGCGTGTCCTGGGCGTTGATCCGAATCCGGAAGCTATTGAGGTGGCCCGCGCCCGCGAGTCGAGCACCCCGCCCGCCAGTGATACCTCCATGCTGCTGACCTGGCTGTGCCACGAGCCGCGCCTGGTATCGCTGCCCGGCCCCGCCGATTTCAGCGTGTTGAGTGGAGAAGTTCTGGGAACCTATCTGGTGGCTGATGTGCGCTTGGGGCTGCTGCGCAACCTGTTTGAATATCTGCGGCCCGGTGGCGCGCTTGGCCTGACCGTGCCGCTGGCCCCACCCTCCGGCGTCGTGCCGAATAAGTACATCTCCGGCCCGCTGCGGCGCCTGCCCAAAGGCTTCTTCGCCCGGCGCGTCTCGACCCTGGAATACGATGCCGCGAACTCCCTGCTCAACGGCCAGGACGAGGTGCTGGTGCGCCTGCCGGATGGCGAACAGCATTTCCATGAGACGTACACACGGCGGCTGTACTCGCCCGCTGAAATCTTCGCGCTGCTGCGCGAGGTCGGCTTTGTGGGTGTCGGCATGTGGGGCGGTTGGGATGGTCGCCCGCTGCGGCAGGCCAACGGCTGGTTCGTCGTCCGTGCCGAACGCCCGCTGCACCGCCCGGTGGGGAAGAAGGTTGTGTGAATTCGGCGACCAATACGGCTACTCGCCTGCTCCTCAACACGCATTGTAAGCCAAATGAAAACGTATCCGTATGGACACTCGCCTCATGCAAAGCACAAGCGGTGAAGCCGAGGTTTTGAGGCGATTGGGCGAACGCCTGCGTCAACTGCGGACATCTCGCCAACTTACATAGGACGAGTTGGCTGCCAAAGGTTGATGGCAATCGGTGCGTCAGACTATAATCTAGGCCAATGTGATTATTCCTCAGGCAAGACCGCTTGTGCAGAAGCACTATGCTGCGCAGGAAAGCCGACCAGCAAGGAGCGTCCTTTGGCCTACCTTCCCGCTGAAACCCGTTACGACACGATGCGGTACAACCGTACAGGCCGCAGTGGTTTGCTGCTCCCGGCGATATCGCTGGGCATCTGGTACAACTTTGGCGGCGTTGATCCTTATGAAAATGCACGTGCAATGCTGCGCAAAGCCTTTGACCTGGGCATCACCCATATCGACATCGGCAACAATTACGGCCCGCCGCCTGGTTCTGCTGAGGAGACGCTGGGCCGCGCTTTACGAGACGATCTGGGCCGCTACCGCGACGAACTGGTAATTTCAGACAAAGCTGGCTACCGGATGTGGCCGGGGCCATATGGCGAGTGGGGGTCGCGCAAGTATCTGATCGCCAGTTGCGATCAGAGCCTGAAACGAACTGGGCTGGACTACTTTGATATCTTCTACAGCCACCGGCCCGACCCCGATACGCCGCTCGAAGAAACGATGGGGGCGCTCGACTATATTGTGCGGAGTGGACGGGCGCTGTATGTCGGTATCTCGACCTATAGCCCGGAGCAGACCCGGCAGGCGGCCAAAATCCTGCGCGAACTGGGGACACCCTGCCTCATTCACCAGCCTCGCTATAACATGTTTGACCGGTGGATTGAAGATGGCCTGTTGGACGTGCTTGAGGAAGAGGGCATCGGCTGTATTGCCTTTTCACCGCTGGATCAGGGCATCTTGACCAACAAGTACATTGACCGTATTCCCGACGACTCGCGGGCGGCGAAACTCTCGGGGCAATTCCACTGGGGCGATAAGGTCAGCGCGGAGCGGATCGCCAAAGTGCGCAAACTCAACGAGATCGCCAAAGCCAGAGGGCAAACGATGGCACAGATGGCGATAGCCTGGGTGCTGCGGCACAAGGCGATGACCTCGGCCCTGATTGGGGCCAGCCGTCCTGAGCAAATCGAGGATGTGGTGAGCGCACTGAAGCACCTTGATTTTAGCGCTGAGGAATTGCAGTCGATTGAGGCCATTCTGGCTGAGTGACGGTTAGCACCTCTTGAACGGAGTTTGGTCAAAGCAAGATGACACGGCCAAACTCCACCTCCCCAGTCCGTGCCTCGTATAGACAGGCTTACAGCACCTTCCGAGGCCCGCCACCCGATTTGACGACAGTTTGACCTGGCGATAGCTGACCAACCATCCTGGATGAGCAGCGCGCACCGGCTCACACCGGTGTCGAGATCACGATTCGCTCCGGGTTTTCGAGAAATTCCTCAACCGTCGGCGCAGCGTCGTCGTGGTACCAATCTTCGTGATCTGACCACTGCCCGCAGCCGTCGTAGCGCGAACAGGCCGTCATTTTCCAGACTTTGCCGCAGGCCGGGCAAACGCCATGTGTCTGGAAGGTATTCCACTGGTGACCGCAGGTGCACTGCCAGAGTGATTGCGCGTCGGGCCGCCAGTCGCACTTGGGGCAGGCAATATACATGATCGGCTTGCCGTCGCTTTACCAGCCGTGCTCCAGGCGGGCAATCAGGCGTTCCGGCAGTTCGGCGCGGCGCATCCGTTCCTGTGTGACATTGATCGGGTAAGGGACGCGGCGATGTTCCCAGACGCACTGCTCCACGTCCAGGATGGAGTAGGCTGCGTCGGGGTTGGAGTCGCGGGGCTGCCCCACACTGCCGGGGTTAATGATCAGGCGGTGGCCGTTCAGCGTTTTGGCGACGCGATACACAGGCTGCTCGGCGTCGGTATCGCCACGCTCGGACATCATTTTGAAAATGACGGGCGTATGAGTGTGCCCGACAAGACAGTAGGGCGTCTCGAAGTGTGGGAAGTTGAGCGCTGCGATCAGCGGATCAAGGATATATTCCCAGACCGGTTCACGCGGGCTGCCGTGCGCCAGCGTATATTTGCCGATGACAAAGGTGGTCGGCAGCGCATCCAGGTAGGCAACGTTTTCCGGTTTAAGCGCTTCCTGCGTCCAATGGACGGCCTTGCGCGCATCGGAGTTAAAGGTACGGATGTCGAGGCGGCCCAGCGCCGCCCAGTCGTGATTGCCCGCCAGGCACAGATGCGGCAGAGTCTTAAGCAGTTCAACACATTCGTTGGGGTCGGGGCCATAGCCCACCACATCCCCCAGGCACCACACGTAATCCCATGCCCCTTTGGCGTCAGCCAGCACCGTCTCGAAAGCAGCCAGGTTCGCATGGATATCGGATATGATCAACACACGCATAGGTTCGCTTTATCCTGACGAAAATGGATCTGCAAACTATACATTACCGTGTCATATTAGCATGAATTGAAAGACAAAGCGACCTCTTGACAGGATATTTGATACGGAATTCAGAAATCGTGCCGGATCGGACTCTAGCGCTATAATGGGACGGGTGTTCTGGGTACATTTCTCTGAGATAGGGTTGGCAACTTCCACAGGTTTTGATCTGATTAGCCACAGTGCCGAACAGACCGCACAGATCGGCGTGCGGCTCGGCCAACTGCTGGCAGCAGGGGATTTGATCTGCTTGTCGGGGGGACTGGGGGCGGGCAAAACGGCCCTTGCTGCCGGAATTGGCAAAGGGTGGGGCGCGCTGGAACCGATCAACTCCCCGACGTTTGTGCTCGTTCATGAACACCACCGCTCGCGTGACGGGCAGTGCCTCTATCACCTGGATTGCTACCGGCTGAACAGCCTGGACGATGCCGAAAGTGCGGGTATTGAGGACATTCTGGCCGCAGATGACAGCGTCATGATCGAATGGCCGGAACAGATTGCTGACTTGTTACCGCCGGAACGGCTGTGGATCACCCTCGAACTGCCGGACGCGCCTGAAGAAAACGTAGCCACCGAGCGGCACATCATCATCAGGGCTACGGGCGAGCGATATATGATGCTGCTTGAGCAATTGAAGACCAGTCTTTATGTTGCTGGCAATTGATTCGGCCACGCGCGTGCTGAGTCTCGCGCTGCACGATGGTGTACGGGTGCAGGCCGAAATGACCTGGAGTTCGCCGAACCGCCATACGGTAGAGTTGACGCCTGCCATTCAGGAACTGCTGACGCGAGCGCACAGTACGGTTGATGCTTTGACCGCGCTGGCGATCTCGCAGGGGCCAGGTTCCTTCAACGGCTTGCGGATCGGCTTCAGCATCGCCAAAGGGCTGGCGATGGCGCGCGGTTTGCCGCTCTTCGCCATCCCGACTCTGGATGTGGTAGCCGCCGCGCAGCCCTCCTTTGCGGGGGCGTTGATCGCGGTGCTGCAAGCCGGACGCGGACGTGTGTGTGCGGGCAGCTATCTATGGCAGGATTCGGCGGGCTGGATCGGCCAGAATGACCTCAGGATTGTTTCATGGGAAGAGGTGTTGGATAGAATTGACGGCGAGAGTATGATTTGTGGCGAAATTGATCCGTATGGCCGCGCGCTGATCGAAGCCAGTTCAAGGCCGGTTCGCATGGCTGCACCGGCTTTCTCGCTGCGTCGGGCGGGTTTTCTAGCTGAATTAGCTTATGAGCGCTGGCGAGATGGGCTGTTTGACGATCCCGCAACGCTCGTCCCGATCTATTTGCACCAACCGGGGGTTCCTCACCCATGAGTATCACGACCAGTGTAATGTATCGGTTGCGGTATATGCGCGTGGAGGATATTCCGCAGGTTGTCGAAATCGATAGACTTTCGTTTCCGATGCCCTGGGCTGCTCGCTCTTATGTATTCGAGATCAGGGACAACAATGCCGGGCACATGATCGTCGTGGAGGCGCTGCCCCAGCATCCGCCCGCCGGCGGGTTGCGGAGCGTGTTCCAGCGCCTGACTGCGCCTGCCGCTGCACCCCTCATCGTCGGGTACGGTGGCTTTTGGTTGATCGAAGGCGAAGCCCATGTCAGCACCATTGCTGTACACCCTGACTATCGCGGGCGTGGTCTGGGCGAGGTACTGCTGGCCGGGATGCTGGCCCGCAGCATGGCGCTCAAGGCTGAATACTCGGTGCTAGAGGTGCGCGTTTCCAATGAAAGCGCGCTCAATCTGTATCGCAAATATGAATACCAGATCGTCGGGCAGCGTAAGAATTACTACCGGGACAACAACGAAGATGCCTACCTGATGCACCTCGCGCCGCTTGATGAGGCTTACCAGACGCGCTTTAATGAACGTCTGAAAAGCCTGCGTGAGCGCGTTCCCTATGGCGATCTCCTGACACAGCAGCCTGCCTAGCACAGTGTCATAACGTTCAGCGCGGCCTCGTAGAGCCGCAGGAGGGAATTTTGGCCGAAGCGATGACACTCCAAGAGCGTAAAGCGGCCCTGGACGCGATTGCCGCCGAAATTCTGGTTTGCACCAAATGCCCGCTCTACACCGGGCGAACGCGCGCTGTGCCCGGTGCGGGGCCGATTGATGCCGAAATTCTCTTCATCGGCGAAGGGCCGGGCTTCCACGAAGACAAACAGGGTCTGCCCTTTGTCGGGCAGGCGGGCAAATTCCTGGAAGAGCTGCTGGCTGGGATCGGTATGAACCGCGATCAGGTCTTTATCACCAATGTCGTGAAATGCCGCCCGCCGCAGAACCGTGACCCTCTGCCGCTTGAGGTGGACACCTGCACGGCCAACTATCTGTACCGCCAGATCGACCTAATCAACCCCAAGATCATCGTGACTCTGGGCCGCTACAGCATGGGGCTGTTCTTTCCCAAAGCCAAGATCACGGCCATTCACGGCAAGCCGAAATACGAGGATGGGCGCTATTATCTGCCCCTGTTCCATCCGGCTGCCGTACTGCGCAACATGGCCGTGCTGAAGCCGCAAGCCGTTGCCGATTTCAAAAAGATTCCGGAACTGCTCAAGGAGATTCGCAAGAAGCAGACCGAGGACAAGCCGGGCAGCAGCACGCCTCCCCCCCCGCCTTCGGAACCACCCAAACAATTGAGTTTGTTTTGAGCATACCTTAACGGAACTCTAACCTGAACGCGCCGGATTCCATGCTAGACTGTTATTGACCATCCGCACGTTGAGATGGTCGTCCTGCAAAGTTCGATCTGAAGCAGGAGGGTAGGTATGCCACCTAGCGAGCCGCCGTACAGGCGAGGCCGGGAGACAGACTAGAAGTATGCGGCCTGTTTCCCACACACAGTTGAATATGGCATGTGTGTGAAGGGGGACGCACGAATAGGTTCCCCTTCACCGTGTTTATGACTCCCACCCATCCGCCCCGTTTGATTATCCCCTGACCGGACACTTACAGATAATCGCTGCCGCGTCTCGCCTTAAGGTATAATTGACGATATGCTCATTGTAGTGGGATTAGCAGAACAACAACGGCGGCAATGCAAGACCTGGCGCGTACCCTGGCAGACTACGATCTGGAATTCCTGAGAGTCATCGCCAATCGTTGGGATATTGACTTTGATGCCCGCGATCCGAAGCAGGCTGCGGAACAGCTTGCCGCGAAGATGCTGAAGGCTGAGAAAGCAGCCGATGCCTGGGATCGGCTGACGGACGAGCAACGCGGCGCACTTCAGGCTGTGCTTGGCGCGGGCGGTAAAATGCCGACGGCCATTTTCTCACGCATGTACGGCGAGATTCGCCCGATGGGGCCGGGCAAAATGGAGCGTGAAAAGCCCTACCTGAACCCGGCCAGCCTGGCCGAGGCCCTCTATTACCGGGGACTGATCGCTATGTCGTTCGGGGAGGGCATCAAAGGCAGCACGGCCTTCACTTACGTCCCCACCGATCTTATCCCGCTGCTGCCTGCCCACAAGACGGGCTACGACGTGACGCCACTACCCGAATCGGTGGAATCCGTCCCGCAGCCCAACTTCATCCGACTGGCGGATACAACGCTGGTCGATGACCTGACGACATTGCTGGCCTACTGCCAGTTGTACGATGTGGCGCTGGTCAATGGCGCCCTTGAGCCGGAGCACCAGAAAGGTATCAAGCCGCATCTGCTCGGCTCGAACAGCACGGCGCGGCTGGCGTTGATGGTGGCGGTGGCGAGTGGTATGGGCATTGCCGCCGAATCACAAAAGCTCTTCAAGCCCGTCTCAGTGGCGGCGCGCAAGTGGCTGGACGCGCCGCGCACGGTGCAGGTGCGCACGATGGCCGAGGCATGGCGCGACAGCATCATGTACAACGAATTGTGGTACACGCCGGGTCTCAAGCCGGAACGCACCGGCTGGCAAAACGATCCGCTCCTGGCCCGGCAGACGGTCTTGACCTTCATGGAGCTGGTGCCCGTTGATGCCTGGTGGCCTGTCGATACCTTCATCAACGCCGTGAAAGAGGAAGAGCCAGATTTCCAGCGGCCTGGCGGCGATTATGATAGCTGGTACATCCGAGATGCACAGACCGGGCAATATTTGCGCGGCTTTGAGCAAAGTTGGGACAAGGTCGATGGCGCGATGCTGCGCTTCATCCTGACCGGGCCGATGCACGGCCTGGGGCTGGTGGATACAGCGGAAAATGGCGCGGTCTGCCGTCTGACAGCCTACGGGCGCGCCTTCACGGGCGTGGCCGAATGGCCGCTGACCAGCACAGAAACCGAGACGTTCACTATCGCCGCAGATGGGCTGTGCGAAGTGCCGCGCAGCGTCAGCCGTTATGATCGTTTTCAACTGGCGCGCTTCACGGAGTGGGTCAAGGCGGCTGACCCGTACCAGTATCGCATCTCGGCGGCAGGGCTGTCGCAGGCATCCCGGCAGAATATCCAGGCGTCGCACATCCTGACTTTCTTGAAACGCGGAACGGGCGATCAAGTTCCCGACCCCATCGTCAATCTGATTGAAACGTGGTCGGAGGCCGGTTCGGATGCCGCCGTGATCAGCCAGATGACGGTGCTGCGCGTCCCCACCGCCGAACTGCTGGCGGCAATCCAGGCCACGCCTGCGCTGCGCCGTTACCTGGGGGCGACGCTTGGCCCGACGGCTGTCGCCGTGCGGCCCGGCCAGTGGAACGATCTGGCCGCTGCGCTGCAAGCAAACGGCGTCCTGGTCGAGGTCGATATTGCGGATTCCTGAAAAGTATGGGCAGGATGTTTCTATCCTTCGCCGCTCCGCATAGCCACAAATCCCTCTCCCCTTCTAGTCCCTTGTCCGATGATGGCGAAGGGGGGTTATTTGCTATGCCTTCTGCCGGGTGGAGCAGGGTCGAGGGTGAAACAAGACCTTGATGGATTTTACCGTTCCGGGCAAGTCACTGGACGCTCAGTTCGACAAGCTGTGGACACGCTTCAAGCGTCTCCGCTATACAACCGATTCGATCAATAGCTGGCGGGCGCGCTGGCAGCGCTGGCTGACGCCCATCAACGTGTCATTCATCGTGCCCATTGAGGACGAAGCAGTTTGCCAATATCTGATTGCAGCCCAGGAAGCGTTGAAGCCATTTATGAGCTACGCGCCGCAGCCACACGACAAGCTGCACATCACCGTGTACCAGGTGGGCTACCTGCGAACAGGGCTGGCCCTGCCCGGGACGTGGACGCGGGAAGCGCTGAGTCGCATTCGATCTCAGGCGGGGCGCAATCTGACGCTAATCGACCCTTTCGACGTTCAGATCGGGCCGTTCAATGCCTTTCCCAACGTGGCAATTGCCGAGGTGCACGATGAGGGTAAACTGCGATTGCTACGGGCCATCGTCGCACGGGCTGTGCCACCTTTGAGCCGTCCGTTGCCAGCGTTTCCGCTCATTCCGCACGTCACGCTCGGCTATTTTGGGGTGCGACCCGCCGAACCAATTCATCAGGCGATGCTGCCCCTGCGCCGTGTGCCGCCTGTCGTGATGCGTGTAGACCGGCTGGACATGACGTTATACTACCGCAAGCCTGGCCCGCACGATCCGTCGCACGCCCTGGTGCACAGCACCGAGGAAGTCATTGCCATGCTGCGGCTTGGCAAATAGCGTCCTGACTTTCGTGAAAGTGGGAGCCAACAGAATGGACTTTGTGGATTGGTGTGGCACTGTACTCCAGACCCTCGTCAGAGTGAGCCAGGCGTCCGCCATCGCTCAAGCCTATGGGGTCGATGAGACTACGCTGTTGGAAGCCCTCTACAGCGGAGAAGCACAGGCGAACCCGGAAAGTAAAACAGCCACCCTTGAGCCGCATCATACCGGTGCGATGCTCAGTGCCGTCGAGGAGTTGAAGGCGTGCGGCTTTATTCGTGAGCTTGGCGAAAACAGCCGGGTCTGGGAAGTGACGGAGAGCGGACGCCATCAGGCCAGGGACACACGGGCCTTCTGGCGGGAACTGTGCGGAACCGAACTGGACTTGCCGGAGCAGAAACAACTGCTCCATCTGGTCAACCACCTGAGCGAGCAGCAGGCATCGGGCTATCCCTGGCTCGACTACGTAGCGAATGACGATCTGATGAATGGGCTGAACTGGCCGAATGGTTGGGTGCAATACCGCGCCACTGCGCAAAGGCTCATCGATCTTGGCTTGGCAAGGGGGCTGATCACCTCCGGCACAGTGGACCTCCGGGCTACCTATCGCGGGCTGGTCTGGGAGACGCGCTGCGTCAGGAGCCGGGTGTTCATCAGTTACCGCCGCGCCCCAAGCGAAGCCTACGCGCTGCTCGTCGCCGAGAAACTGGCCCCTTACGGCATGAACGTTTTCGTGGACACCTTGAGCGTCGAAGGAGCGGAACCTTTCCCGGAGCGCCTGGAACGTGGGATCGACGAGTGTGACGTTTTTGTGTGTCTCTTAGCGCCGACCACCCTGGAGTCCGAATGGGTGCGGCGCGAAATTGAACGGGCCGCAGCGTCGGGCAAAGCCATGATCCCCGTCTTTCAGCCGGATTTCGTGCCGCCGGACATGGCAACGCTGCCGACGCCGGTTGTGGGCCTGCTCCACTGCGAGGGGGTCAAGATCAACTCGGGCTACGTCAACGAAGCCATCGAGAAACTCGCAAGAATGATTGAACAGACCTGGTTTGCGAGATTTAGAGCATCGCCGACCTGACAAGCTTACGGGGCTTTGCGGCGTTGGCAATTCCAAATTCGGTAATTTCCGGTTAAAAGTCGCGTATCGGCTTTGAAAGCTCCTGTCAGGCGGCGTTGCGCAGCCGGGCGAGCACCTCTTCGGGCAGCGATATGCCGACCTGCTGCAAGGCCAGGAAGGCGGCTCCGGCCACCGCCGGAACCAGCGGCGAGCGAATCTGGACTTTCGGCAACGCCGCGCGCAGCGCTCGTTCGAGATGGTCTCGGAACAATGGGCTGGCCGTCGCCAGGCTGCCAACGGGGATGACCAGCGCATCGTCGGATAGATGCAGGTGGTGGACTGTGCTGACCACCATCTCGGCCAGCGCCTCGCAACCACGCTCGATGATGGCGCGGGCAATCGGGTCGCTCTCAGCCATCCCGGTCACAATGGGGGCCAGCGCCGCAATGCCGCTGTGGTCAAGCCGGGGGTGGTAGATGCGGTGCATGATCTCGTTGGGATGGCGCAGGCCCAGCGCGTCCAGGATCGGCCCGGCAAGGGCGGTTTGCGGGCCGCGTCCGTCGTAGCCCCGGACAATGGCCGTCAGCGCCTGCTGGCCCAGGTAGAAACTGCTGCCCAGGTCGTCGAGGATGTAGCCCCAACCCCCGCAGCGCCACGATTCGCCCGCCGCGTTGCGCCCGTAGCACGACGACCCTGTGCCGACAATTAGCGCAATGCCTGGCTGTCCGGCGGTTCCCCCAGCCAGCGCAATCCGAATGTCGTGATCAATGCCGATGGGGATACCGGGGCGCAGCGCCAACCCGGTCAGCAGGCGGCGAACGGCCTGCTCGTCGGCTTCGGAAACAACGCCACCCATGCCCAGGAAGGCCGTGTCTATGGCCTGCGGGCCGCCGCAGGACTGGCAGGCCGCGTTGATGGCCTGGTGCAGCTGTGCCCGCCCGACCTCCGGCTCGACGGCGTCCGGCTTGGACGGCCCGGCCACGCCGAGGCCGACGACGGTAGCTTTATCGTCGATCACCAGGCAGCGGGTCTGTGTCCCACCACCGTCAATACCCATCGCCAGAGTCGTGATCACTCCCCCCGATCAATCTGGGGGCTTCTCAGGCTACGCTCGCCCCGACGGGCCACGTTTAACGCCTGACCGCCTAATCCGGGCGGACTGAACGCCAGGTTGAGGATGTTCCGGGCGGCATTCAAGTCCCGGTCTAGTTCAAGGGAACACTCCGGACAACGATGCACGCGCACGCTCAAATCTTTCTCCACCCTCGCCCCGCACCCGCTGCACGCCTGCGAGGTGTAGGCCGCGTTCACTGTCGTCACGTGACTACCAGCCTCTGCCGCTTTGTAGTCAAGCAACTGGCGGAACCGGCCCAACCCCGCATCGTGCGCGGACAGGGCCAGGTGCTCATGGCGCGTCATGAAAGCCAGGTTCAAGTCTTCCAGGACAATCAGGCCGTAGCGGTGCACCAGCCAGTGCGTCAGCTTGTGCCAGAAGTCCCGGCGAACGTTGGCAACGTGTTCGTGCAGGCGGGCAACGATCTGCCGCCTGTCCTTCCGGTTCTGACTGCCCTTCAAGGCACGGGCCAATCGGCGCTGGGCACGGCGCAGGTCGTCAAGCGACTGCCGCAGCCAGCGCGGGTTGTCGATCAACGTGCCGTCGGACAGCGTCAGCAGGCGCAGCAGGCCCATGTCGGCTCCGACAGCGGGCAAGCCATTCGGCTCAACGGGCAAGGGGTCAGGCCATTCCAGCTGCAAGCCCACGTACCAGCCCAACGCCTTGCGTGTGATGACCACATGCTTGATTTTGGCCGCGTCCGGCAGGAAGCGGTGCAGCTTAACTTTGATACTGCCGACGTTCTGAACCTTCAGCACGAAGCGGTCATAATAATCGTCGTATTCCAGCTTCACCCCGTCGCCGTAGGTGTACTCGACGCTGTGGAAACGCGGCGCGCCCTTGAAGCGCGGGTGGCCCGGCGTCTGCCCGGCCTTCACCCGCCGGAAGAAGGCCGCGTAAGCCTTGTCCACCCGCCGCAGCGTGTGTTGCAGACTGCTGGCATTCAGAAGCAGGTCAGGAAAGGCGTTGCGCCAGTCCCGGAAGTACGGCCACTGGCTGAGGGCGCTCTGGTGTTGGCCCGTCGCCTCATAAGCGTTGCGGCACTGCTCAAGCGCGGCGTTGTATACCTCGCGGTGCTGCTCAAGCAGCGTTTCCAATGCTTCCCGCTCTGGCTTTCGGGGGTACAGACGGTACTCGTAAGTGCGTTTCACTTAGCTGCGCCGCTGCCCTTCGCTCTTGTTTGTTCAGTAGACATGAGTGAGTTGTACCACACACCGGTAAATGCTCGCAAGTGTTCGTTGTCAAGAGAAAGGACAGGGCGCATCCAGGCCGGGTTGAAACCCGGTGTCCCCTGCGCCGAATTTTATGGAGAAATCTGGAAGTTCACTGCATCGGGTTCGATGGAAGCCATTCTAGCGAACCGGCGCATAATTGGGAAGTCCAGATGTTGCATGTTCTGATACTCTCGATTAGAGTGGAAACCAACTTAACCTTTAACCTTTTCAGGCCACATTCTCCATGAAATCTTTAGACACGATTTACCTTATCCACCATTCCCATACCGACATCGGATATACACACGACCAGCCCGTCGTCTGGGAGATGGAGCGGCGCTTCATCGACGCCGCGATTGATGCCTGTGAGCAGCACCTCGATCACGACGGCGACCACGCTTTTCGGTGGGTCGTGGAAACAGTTGTGCCCCTGCTGTACTGGCTGGAACATTCGAGTGACCGCCAGATCGAACGTTTCCTGAAACTGGAGCGCAGCCGGCGGATCGAGGTGATGGGCATGTTCGCGCATATCACGCCGCTGGTAGATACTGCTGAACTGGTCGAGCTGTTCCAGCCGATCCACCGGCTGCGCCAGGAATATGGGCTGACCATCCGCCACGCGATGGACTGCGACGTGAACGGGCAGAACTGGGGCCTGGTTGACGTGCTGCTGGACGCCGGAATCGAAGGCTTCTCGATGGCGATCAACCAGCACGCCGGCGGCGCGCCCTTCCAGCGTCCCAATGTCTTTCGGTGGGAGGGGCCGAGTGGTCGTTGCATCCCGGCCTTCAACGGCTGGGTGTATGCAATGGGCGACGACATGCGGATTGGCCGGGATATGGATCAATGGCGCACCCACTGGCTGCCCTGGCTGCTGGAAAAGCTCGAACAGGTGCAATGGCCGCTGCCCTTCCTGCCCGTGCAGACCTATCACCCCTTCGGGGATAATGGCAGCGCCAATTACCATCTGAGCCGCTTCATCCAGGACTGGAATGCGTGGGGCGAAAAACCGCGAATCCGGCTTTCGACCTATGCCGATTGGTGGGATGCGCTGCGCCCCTATGCCGATCAACTGCCCGTCCACCGGGGCGACTGGACGGACTACTGGAACTTCGGCAGCATCAGCAGTGCCCGCGAAGCAAGCATTAACCGGGCCAGCCGCGCCCGCCTGATCGGAGCCGACAAGCTCTATGGTGTGCTTTCGCCCTTGGGAGTCCGGCCTGGGGAGCCAGCCGAGCAGCAGCATACGCCCCCGGTGAATGAGCCGGGGCGCGACCCGGCTGTGCTGCTGGCCGCAGCGCCGTCGTACCGGGAAACAGCCTGGAAAGCGCTGTACCTGTGGGATGAGCATACGTGGGGCGCCGACGTGGCGGTGTCGCAGCCCGAAAATGAAGATACAGCGGCACAGTGGTATCACAAGGCACAGTATGCCTACCAGGCGCGCAGCCTGAGCCTGATGCTTCAGCGCGATGGCGTGGCCGAACTGTCGCTGCTCATCCCACGCGATGAGGATGACGCCCTGATCGTCTTCAACCCGCTGCCCTGGAAGCGCACGGTCAGCGGCCCAGTGTCCGCATCGCTGGTCGAGCCGCGCGGCTTTGGAGATGACCCCTCGGCCTCACGCCATCACCAGGATCGGATGAAGGAGGGCCGGCAGTGGTGGTTGAAGGGGGTGGAGACGCCCGCCTTCGGCTATACCGTCGTGGGGCGCGGCCAACTGATTCCCCTGGAGGCCAGCGCCCGTGACATCTTCAGCCGGGAACTTGGCGAAGCAGGCTACGCTTACCGTGAAGGCGCAGTAGTCGAAAACGAATACCACCGGATCACCTTTGACCGCGAACGCGGTGGGTTGATCTCGTGGATCGACAAGCGCCTGAACCGCGAAATCATCGACCAGCAAGCCAGATGGCGGTTCGGCGGCGTGGTTTACGAGCGGTTGGCAGACTTGCAGCATCCCTCGCCGCGACGGTTGATGTACGACACGGTGACGACAGTGCGGGACAAGCGTGGCTGGCGCACGGATTGGCGCGCCGAACGGTGGGGCGCGACGAGGCTGCTCTCCCACAAAGTCGTGTCGCTGCCCGGTGGAAAGCAGATCGTCCAGGTGGTCGAGGTGGAGGGGCTGGCCTCGCCCGCCACGTATCGTGTCTATTTGCCCGACGACGACCCTTCGCTAGAAATCCAGGCGGAGTGGCTGATGGGCCTGAATGCACGCCCGGAAGCGACCTACATCGCCATGCCGTTCGCCGTCCCGGACGCGGCGGCGCGGCTCGATCTGGGCGGGCAGGCCATGCGGCCCGAAGTGGACCAGATTCCTGGCTGCTGCCGCGACTACTTCACCGTGCAGAACTGGCTCGATTTTTCGTCCGCTGAGTGGGGCGTGACCGTTGCCTGCCCGGACAACCCGATGGTGCAGCTTGGTGACTTTCATTTCGGCCACGACCAGAACCGGTTTGAACTGGAACGTGCCCTGCTGTTGGGCTGGGTGACGAATAACTACTGGGAGACGAACTTCCGCGCCTACCAGCCAGGCAAGGTCAGCGCCCGCTACCTGATCCTGCCGCACGCAGGCGGTTTTAACGAAGCCCAGGCGCATCGCTTCGGCATGGGGGCGGCTGCACCTGCAATCCTGCAATCGGCCTTTGAACCTGCCCGCGCAGGCGCGGCCCTGCCGCGTTCCGCGAGTTTCCTGGCGCTGCCGGAACCGCCCATCGTGGTTCTGCACGCGCTCCCGGCCTGGGCGCAGCACGACAGCGAACAGAACGCAGTGTTCGTTCGGTTACTCAATGCGAGCGATGAAACGCAAACAGCAGTGATCGGCTCCGGCCTGTTGACTGTGCGTGGGGCGCAGCAGTGCGATCTGTTTGGTACGCCTGTGAGTTCTCTGGATGTGGCAAACGGCACAGTGCGCCTCGAAATACCGGCGCGCCGCATCGTCGTGCTGCGGCTGACGGTGGATAGTTGAGCCGAATGGACCTCACCGCCTGACCCCCTCTCCAACTGGCGAGAGGGCAGCGGTGGGTGGGCCAGGACGCCCCTCTTCACAGGGTGGAGAGGGGCTGGGGTGAGGTTAATCCTACTTCGACCTAGACAGGGCGCGCACGTGCAAGCGCACGCCGCATGATTCGCGGATGATCAGGTTGGTCGGAACCTCGATATGCTTGGGTGGCCCGGCCTGGCCTTCGATCCGGTTGATGAGCAAGTTACCCGCCTGCTGGCCGATGTCAACAAAAGCCTGGGCAACGGTGGTCAGGGGCGGATTCAGCCCCGCCGAAATCTGGCAGTTGTCGAAGGCTACCAGAGCCACATCGTCGGGGACACGCAGGCCGCGCCGCTGGATGGCTTGCATGAGCGTCACGGCCAGACTGTCGGTAGAAGCGATCAGAGCAGTCGGGCGGTCTGATCGGGTGAAAAGGTCGCCAAATGCTTCGCGGGATTCACCAGGGCCGGCCTGGAATTCGGCGAATAGCAGCGATTCATCGTAGGGCAGGCCGTACTGGTGAAGGGCGGCCCGGTAGCCTTCCCACCGATCCCGCACCGAGGTGGTTTTGAGCGTGCCTGTAGCCGCATGGACGAAGCCGATGCGCGTGTGCCCAAGGATGATCAGGTGTTCGGCGGCACGATAGCCCCCACCGAAGTTGTCCGAGGTCGCGTAGTCGCTGTCCAGGCCGGGGAAATAGCGGTCAACCAGTACGAAAGGGAACTCTTCCTGCTTAAGACGCCAGATCGACTCGTCATAATCCAGATCGCGGATGGGGAAGATAATCATGCCTGCGACCCGTCCGGCGCGCAGGCGGGCGATCTCCTGCGTCTGCTGCTCCATACTTTCATCGGTGAAGGTGAATACAGCATGGTAGCCACGCGCCCTGGCTGCATTCTCGATGCCGAACAGGGCCTGCAAATCCAGTTCACTGCCCGGATGGGTGAGGATCACGCCGATCTGCCTGTCGGCAGGGGAAAGCGCCGTGTTTGCGGCAGGCAGCACGCGCACGAACGTGCCACGTCCACGCGTGCGCTCAAGTAAGCCGTCATTGACCAGTGCGGCAATCGCCTGCCGAACGGTTCCCCGGCTGACCTGATAATTTCTGGCAAGTTCTAGCTCAGTCGGAACACGCGATCCCGGCGGGAGTGTCCCATTGGCAATGTGTTCGCGGAGTTGGGCCGTCAACTGGGCATAGAGCGCCTCGGCACGAGTTCCTTTGTCAAGTACAGGCACGAAAACTTACTTCCTTTAGCAGTGTGCTTTAACAGTGTGCCGCTTGAGGAGGAATCTATACAAACATGCTACTCGTTAGGCCAGAGGTTGTCAAGCCACTGCCAGGTTGATCTGTACAAAGCGCAAGTGTCCTCAGCGCAGTCCACACGCCGATCAAAGCGTTCGATGGCTTGGACTGGTGAATGGACGGACTTGACAAATGGGCGAGAAATGGCATATCTTTGTATAGACAATTTTGCTCCTGACTTTATGAGCAGGCACAATAAAGTTTGTTCCGAGTAAAATTCATGCCGCCTGAAAAAGCAAATTTGCCAGCAAATTCGGATAAATGGACAGGCGTTGACAGTATGACGGAGCCGTTGTGGTCGAGTCATATTGTGTTGATCATATTGTGTTGAACCGATGAGTCGGCCCAAAACCCTGCATGGTCAGGGTTTTACTTTTTCATCGCTGCAATAAGGAGCAATATGGAACGAGTACGATTGGGCATGATCGGCTGCGGCGGCATGGCACGCCATCACGGGCGTTTTTTTGCGCAGTACGTTCCGGAGGCGGAATTTGTCGCGCTGGTCGACCCCGACGCCAGAAATCTTTCCCGATACATTGCCGAAGTCTACCCGGATGGAACCAAAGCGCCGCCGACATTTTCCGACTACCGGGATATGCTGGCGCAGGTGCCACTGGATGGCGTGGTGATCGTCAGCCCTCATGCCTATCATTTTCAACAGGCGATGGACGCCATCAGCGCGGGCTGCCACGTCCTGATCGAGAAGCCAATGGTCATCAGGACCGCCGACGCGCAGGCCCTGATTGCACACGCAGAGGCGCATCAGCGCATCATTTCGGTGGCCTTCCCCGGCCCGTTCACCCGCGAATTCCAATACATCCGGAACGTGATTGCACGTGGCGACCTGGGCGACATTTACCTGGTGACGGGGGTATGCGCGCAGCCCTGGTTGAAGGTTGTCGCGGGCACATGGCGCACGACGCTGGACCTGTCCGGCGGGGGCAACCTGTATGACAGCGGCGCACACATGTTCAACGCGATGCTGTATCTCACCGGCCTGTCTGCAACCGAGGTTTTTGCGTTCGTGGACAACAAAGACCAGGAAGTGGACGTGATCGGCAGCGTATCCATGCGCTTTACGAAGGGCGCGCTGGGCAGCGCCGTCGTGAGCGGCGACGCGCCGGTTTTTGAGCAAGGCATTTACATCCAGGGCAAACGCGGCTCGATCAAGACCAGCATTTATGGCGGCCACCTCGAACATTGGGATGGCGACAGACTGGTCAAATACCCGGTGGTGCCGGAGACCACATCGCTGCAACAGAACTTCATCGACTGCATCAAGGGCCGCGCGACCACGCCAAGCCCGGCGGTGCTTGGTCTGCGGCAGGCCCGCCTGATGGACGCCATTTACGAATCGGCACGCTGCCACGCCCCGGTGAGCGTCGTGACGGACGGAGTGTGAGCCATGCACGTCGGCATGTTGACTGCCCCACTCCGTACCCGGCCCCTATCGGAACTCATTCCCTGGGCCGCAGCGCACGGCATCCGGGCGCTCGAAATCGACGTGACGCCCGGCTCGCACCTGGATGCCAGCACCGTGAGCGATGCGGCGCTGGAGCAGGTGCGGAGTCTGCTGAAGACGCACGACGTTCGCATCTCCAGCCTGGCCTGCTACGTCAAACTCAGTGGCGTCCCGGAGGCGCAGGCCGCGCAGTCCCGGCAAACGCTGGAAAAGGCGCTGGCTCTGGCCGAACGGCTTGGCGTTTCGACAGTCTGCACCATTGCCGGGATGCCCATGCCGGGCAAGACCCGCACCCAGACCATCTCCGAGGATTTGCCGGGGGTGTTCCGTCCACTGCTGGATCGGGCGAAGCGGCACGGCGTCCGGCTGGCGCTGGAAAACTGGTTTGCGACCAATATTCAGCACCTGGATCACTGGCGGTTGATCTTTGAGGTCTTGCCAGACGATCACTTCGGGCTGAATTTCGATCCGTCGCACCTGGATTGGCAGGGAATCGACGTACACGCCGCCGTGAACGAGTTCCGCCAGCGCATCTTTCACGTCCATGCCAAAGACGTGGCGGTGGACACGGCAAAGCTGGCGCGGGTTGGCTACCAGGGCGACGGCTGGTGGCGCTACGTGCTGCCTGGTTATGGGCGCATCCGCTGGGGTGAATTCATCGGCGTGCTGCGCCAGGTCGGCTATGACGATGTGCTGTCCATCGAACACGAGGACGCGGTGTATTCGGCGGAAGACGGTTTCATCAAAGCGGCGCGCTACCTGGGTTCGCTGGTCTGTTGACCGCTGTATGGATCGGGCATAAGATAACAGGTAAAAGTTTTGCACGCTGCATCAATAGTGGCTGATCTCCTGTACGCCCGGCGCAAAAGGATGAGGGTGGATTGGGCGTGGCAAGGTGAAACGGGACGGCGAGAGGAGGTGACACGTTTACAAATCCTGTGCAACTTCCCCGGAAATATAACAGAGTTAGAGCACCTTAAGGAGAATGGCAAATGAACGGAAGAAAACTGGTTTTCGTCGCGCTGTGCTTCGTGCTGGCGCTCTCGGCAATCGCCATTACACCCGCCCGGTCACAGGCCGATGAACGCAAGAGCACGATGATTCTGGACATCGACGGCGGCAAGGTCGCGGCGCCCGACCTGTGGAACCCCTTTGTACCCGGCAACCGGCGCGATCACGGCTTCCACCAGGCCATGATGGAACCGCTGTTTATCCTCAACTACGAAACCGGCAACTATGACCCCTGGGTCGGCGAAAGTATGACGGCCAACGACACGCTCGACAAATGGACGCTCAAGCTGCGCAAGGGCGTGACCTGGAGCGACGGCGTGCCCTACACCTCGAAGGACGTTGCCTTCACGATCAATATGTTGATCAAAAAGGGGAACGAAACCCTGGATCGCGCCGCTGAACTACAGACATTTGTGAAGAGCGTTGAGACGCCTGATGACCAGACCGTCATCTTCAATCTGCTGAAACCCGATCCGCGATTCCGGCTCGACTACTTCTCGGTTCGTATTTGGGGCAGCGTCAACATCGTCCCGGAACACATCTGGAAAGATCAGGACCCGCTGACCTTCAAAAACTACGATCCGGCCAAGGGCTGGCCCGTTTTCAGCGGCCCCTATAAGCTGAAGGGCTTCAATGACGCTGGGACGGAGTTCACCTATGTCCGCGATGACAACTGGTGGGGTGCCAAGACGGGCTTCAAACCGCTGCCCGCGCCCAAGACTCTGGTCTGGACCTGGGCTGGCCCCGAAGAGGCGCGCGCCGCCTTGATGGCCGACAACAAGCTCGACAGCCTGATGGACATTACTATCGGGACGTTCGAGGCGTTGAAGAAGAAGAATCCCAACGTCATTGCGTGGCTGGATCAAAAGCCGTATGTGACGCTTGACCCGTGCGCCCGTGTCTTCATGTTCAATACCGCCAGGGCACCGTGGGACACGAAGGAAATGCGTTGGGCGGTCAACTACGCCATTGACCGTGACGAGATCGTCAATGTTGCCTACGAAGGCACAACAGTGAAGTCGAAGAGCTTCTTCCCGGCTTACGCGCCGTTGAATGCTTACGTCAAGAAGCTCGAAGATGCCGGGATTTTCGAGAAGTATCCACTCTGGACGCATGACGTGGCGAAGTCCAAGTCGATGATCGAAGCGCTGGGGTATAAGATGGGCAGCGACGGCTACTATGCCAAAGATGGCAAGACGCTGACGATGGACATCTCCACCCACAATGCCTTCATCGAGAAGCAGCGCATCGCCGACGTGCTGGTTGAACAGTTCCAGAAGGTCGGTATCAAAGCCTCTCGCCATGATGAGGCTGCTGCCACCTGGGACGACAACCGTAATCGTGGCAACTTCGACACGCAGATGAACTGGCATAACTGCGATTCGGTGAACGAGCCATGGGCGTCCATGTACACTCTGAGCATCAAGAACTACAAGCCTGTTGGTCAACTGGCAACGACAAACGGTGCACACTGGCAGAACCAGGAATATAGTGACCTGGTAGACCAGATCGGCGTGCTGCCGCTCGGCGATCCCCGGATCGACCCGCTGTTCATCAAGGCGATGGACATCTACTACAGGGAACTGCCGACGATCCCGATCACTCAGGCGCGCAAGCTGATCCCGTTCAACACCACCTACTGGACCAACTGGCCGACAGCCAAGAATAACTATGCTTCGGCGTGGACCTGGTGGCAGAGCTTCTACGAGATTCTGACGGCTGTGAAGCCGGCTGGTGGTTGAGCCACGACCCATTAACCATTTGCAACCGTTAGCAACGATGTAGGCGAAAGTCGGTGGGGCAGTCGGCAACAAGCGGGCTGCCCCCACGTTCGGCAGAGAGAGCCGGACACACTATGTCCGGCTCCTGCCAAAATAGGGTATAATATGAATCGATTTTCATTCATTTATCAAAAATAAACGGAAAAGATTTCAGGACACGTAATACATGCGCGGATTAACCAGGGGCTACGTGCTACGGCGGGTGGGCATGTTCCTGCTCACCATCTGGCTAGGAGCCACCATCATTTTTATCATCCCTCGTCTGATGCCGGGCGATCCGGTCTCGGCTGTGGTGGGACGGATGATAGCAGCGGCGGGCAACGTTCGGAATGCGGACGTGATGATCGAAGCCTGGCGCAAGAAATTCGGGCTGGACGAGCCGGTTGTGGTGCAATACCTGCGTTACATGGGCAACCTCCTCACCGGCGATCTGAGCTTTTCGATGGCGAATTTCCCGGCAACGGTGAGCGAAATGGTGGCGCGTGCCCTGCCCTGGACGATTGGACTGCTGGCGACAGCGACCGTGATCTCGTTCGTCCTGGGCAATGCCATTGGCGCACTGCTTGGCTGGAAGCGCACGCCGCGTTGGGTCAAGAATCTCCTGCCTGTCTCCCTCACCTTCACTTCTGTGCCCTTCTTCATGCTGGGCATGTTGATGATCTACATTTTTGCCTACGGGCTGAAGTGGTTTGAGCCGACGGGGGCTGCGGCGCGGGGGATCACGCAAGCCTGGACACTGGAATACATCCTGACAGTGATCCACCATGCGATCCTGCCTGCATCGGCCATTGTGCTCGCCTCGATGGGGGGGTGGGCGTTGGGGATGCGTGGCATGATGATCACCAACGACGGCGAAGACTACATCATCTTGGCCCAGGCCAAAGGCTTACGCCCCGGGCGCATCTTCCTGCGCTATGCCGTTCGCAACGCGATTTTGCCCCAGTTCACTGCGCTGGCCTTGAGCTTTGGCGGCCTCGTCGGTGGCTCGATCCTGGTTGAATACCTGTTTTCGTACCCTGGCATGGGCTATCTGCTGTATCAGGCGATCATCACCAATGATTTCAATTTGATTCAAGGCATTGTGTTTATCCTGGTGCTGACTACTTCGACGGCGGTCTTGATCATCGACCTGATCTACCCGCTGCTCGACCCACGTATCTCTTATCAGAAACGGTGACCCCATGTCTGAAATGTCTGAACAAGCCGCTGCATCAGGGGCTGCTCCTGTCAGGAAAAAGCGTTTTAACCGTTTCGATTCGCCCTGGTTCAATCCGCCACTGATTGCCGGTACAATCATGGTCGGCGCGGTGATCCTGCTTGGTCTGCTGGGGCCGCTCTTCTGGAATATGAACCTCGTCTACGTATCCAGTTCTCCGCTGAATCTGCCGCCTGCCTGGGTGCATCGTGAAACGCCCGTCGCCACACAAGCGCCCACGCCAGCGGCAACGGCGACCAAAGCCAGCGGCGGTCTGGGCGGCAGCAGCATTCTGGAATTGATGGAAAGCACGCCATCGCCACATCGTGATAATCCATCCGACGTTGGGCCGGGCAATCCCAGTGGCGATCCGGCGCATCCGTTGGGTACCGATGACCAGGGGCGAGACATGCTGGCGCTGATCATCGCCGGTGCGCCTTCCTCGCTGAGAGTCGGGTTCATCGCAGCCTTCGTGGGGATGGTGCTCGGCATTATTCTGGGCTTTTCAGCGGGGTTCCTGGGTGGATGGGTGGACGCTGTGATCCGCACCGCTGCGGACGTCATGTTCACGATCCCCGTGCTGGCCGTGCTGTTCGTCATCGCTGCGTACCTGAAGCATCTCGAACTCAATGAAATGGCGCTCCTGTTGGCAATTTTCTCCTGGCCCGCCCCGACCCGCTTTATTCGTGCGCAGGCGCTGACGCTGCGCGAGCGTGGCTATGTGCGTATGGCCCGCCTGTCTGGCATGTCCACGCTCGGTATCATGTTCAAAGAGATGATGCCGAACCTGCTGCCCTATCTGGCGGCCAGCCTGGTCGGCAATATATCGGGCGCCATCCTGGCCGAAGCCAGCCTGGAAGCGCTTGGGCTGGGGCCGACCCGCATCCCGACCCTGGGCATGACCATCTATTACGCCATCCGTGGGACTGCCATTCTGCGGGACATGTGGTGGTGGTGGGGCTTCCCCATCCTGGTGCTGATTTTCATGTTCGCCGGCCTGTTCCAGATTGCGATAGGTCTGGACGAGATTGCTAACCCACGCCTGAGAGGAGCCAAAGCTCAATGACCGACCAACTGGCTGCCACGGCGACCACCCTATCCACCAATGGGCAGACACCCGTCCTGGAAGTCAAGAACCTGCGCGTTCACTATGCGACTCCGCTGGGCGACGTGATTGCCGTCAATGGGGTCAGTTTCAATCTGAAAAAAGGTGAAACGCTGGGCCTGGTGGGGGAATCGGGCTGTGGAAAAACGACGACGGCGATGGGTATCTTGCGCCTGGTGCAGCCGCCGGGCCGGATCGTGGGCGGACAGGTCCTGCTCAACGGGGTCGATGTGGTAGCGCTGAAAGATGCAGAACTGCGCGATCTACGCTGGCGTCAGGCCGCGCTCATCCCACAGGGCGCGATGAACTCACTTAACCCGGTCATGAAGATTTATGACCAGATCGCGGATGGGATCACCACGCACGAAGGCAGGCAGCCGCGCCGCGTCCTGCGAGAACGCATCCTGGGATTATTGAATATGGTGGGCCTACCGGGTCGCACCGCTGACCTGTTTCCGCACGAATTGAGCGGCGGCATGAAGCAGCGTGTGTGCATTGCGATGGCGATTGCGCTGAACCCGCCGCTGATCGTGGCCGATGAGCCGACCAGCGCTCTGGACGTGGTGGTGCAGCGGGTTGTGGCCCAGACCTTGCTGGACGTGAAGGCCAAGCTCGGCGTCTCGATGATCCTGATCGGCCACGACATGGGTCTGCAAGCCCAACTGGTGGATCGCATCGCTGTGATGTATGCGGGGAATATTGTCGAGATCGCACCGGTCAAAAACATCTTTGAGGAGCCGATGCACCCGTATACGCAGTTATTGATTGCCTCCATCCCGTCCATCAAAGAGAAAAAGCCGTTGAGAGTAACCGAAGGGCTGACTCACGATCTGCGCAACCCGCCGCCCGGCTGCATCTTCCAGTTCCGCTGCCCGAAGGTGATGGAAGACTGCCTGCATTATGTGCCACCGCTGCGGGAACTGAAGCCGGAGCATTTTGTGGCCTGTCACCTGTATGAATGAACAACGGACGATTACGGCAAGGGAAAGACATCCTCTATGAGCCAGCCCCTACTCGAAATACGCAATGCGACCAAGATTTACGGCGGTGGTTTTCTCCAGGGCGGCAGCAAAGTCGTTGCGCTAGAGAATTTCAGCCTGACGATCCCGGAAAAACCGGCCACGATCACGACTATTGCGGGCGAGAGTGGCAGTGGCAAAACCACGCTGGCAAACGTGGTTTTGGGCTTTGTGACCCTCACTTCGGGGCAGATTCTCTTTCGGGGGAACGACGTCAGCACACTCAACCGCCAGCAGCAGATGGAATATCGCCGCCAGGTGCAGGCCGTCTTCCAGGACCCCTACGAGGTCTACAATCCGTTCTACCGTGTCAGGCACATTTTCGACATGGTGATCGGACGCTTCAAGCTGGCCCGCAACCGTGAGGAAGCGCGCGACCTGATCGAGTCGGCGTTGAAGGTCGTGGGGCTACGCGGGGAGGAGGTGCTAGAAAAATATCCGCACCAACTCAGCGGCGGCCAGCGACAGCGCATGATGGTCGCGCGCGCCTATCTGCTGAAGCCGAGCCTGATCGTGGCCGACGAGCCGGTGTCGATGGTCGATGCTTCGCTGCGCGCCATGATCCTGGACATCATGCTCCGGCTGCGCGACGAGCACAACATCTCGTTTCTGTACATCACGCACGACCTGAGCACGGCTTACCAGATCGGCAACCAGATTTACATCCTGTACCAGGGGGCCGTCGCCGAGCGCGGCGAGACGAGCAAGGTGATTGAGCACCCCAAGCACCCCTACGTGCAGTTGTTGATCGACTCGATCCCTGTCCCCGATCCCAGAGAAAAATGGGATACCAGCATCAGCCTGCCGAGCGAAGAGGAAATGCGCACCAGCGTCAACAGCGGCTGCCGCTTCTATCCACGCTGCCCACGCCGGATGGGGCGCTGCCTGTATGCGCAGCCGGCTCTGTACAGCATCGATGGGGTCGATCACGAAGCGGCGTGTTTCCTGTACGAAAGCACGCCTGGCAGCCAGCGCATCGCAGAGTCCGAAACCAGTTCAGTTACCCAGAAGTAGCCGCGCACAGGCCACAGACCGGCTCGGTAGGGCAAGCCGCACCGTGCCATCCACGAGTGGAAGCGGGCGCAAATCATCCTCAATGGCAACTCAGGCGTCAGGGTGTGGCTGGTGGTGAGGTCGTGATCGAGGCCCGCGTTGGCGTGGTTGCCGGCGTTGGGGTGGGCGCGATTGACGGTGCTGCGACGGGCAGCACAAATTCAACGATGCCGTTGAGCATGTCATTCTTGATGGAAATGACCGTCCTGCTCTGCCTGTCCTGCACCAGTATCCCATCGGTAAGGTCGATGAGCTTTGTGACGGTTTGTGAGCGCTTAGGATTGGCCGTATCCGCCGCAAGGGGCAACCCGGAGCCGGCAATCGGCTCTTTGAAGATAAGCACCACATCGGTAGGTGGTGTCGCCAGGGGAACGCCAACAACCACCCCCAGGACGATCCCGATCAGCAACGCAGGCACGCTGGCTATTGGCCCGACGAAGAGAAAGATGATGATGAAGGTGATAGTGGCGGTGACCGCAAAGACAAGCAGCCCGATAGCGCTGGCAATCAGAAGGTAGCGAATGTCGATATTGATGACGTGGACACCGTAGCGGGTGATGAGATAGACTTCAACGAACACAAATCCGATGGCTGCAAAAGCAACGGCCAGCGCCGGAACAACCGAAAGCATGTCCTTGACAAAGTTCAGGAAGGACATGCGCGACGATGTTTTGGGCAAAGTCGCCTCTGCCGCACTGCCGGGCAGTATGAAGTTTGGTGGTTGTGCCATCCTACACCCACAGCAAACCAGTTGAGGTCGCGCCATCCAGTATAGCGCTAATGTGGTTCCAAATGAGGCGACTTTCGTTTTGCACATTTAGAGGCTAAGACAGGGATAACTGGTCAAGTTGGACGGGTAACACTCCGTCTGGTCTAAACGAACCCATTAGCGCTTCGGCGGCGGCGTGCAGCGACGGTGTGCTGTCGCCGCACGTGCAGAGGATCGTGTTGGCTTCATTAAGCGGCGCGGCGTCGTAAGGGTTGCGCAGACAGACCAGCACCACTTTGTTCGCAACAGCCATCAATTGCCGGGCCAGGTCGAGCTGCGGCGGGTTGAGGTGCGCATTGCGAGTCCCCAAGACGAGCACATCGCATGACCGCGCGAGCTGGTGCGCCCGCGCGACTTCCGGCAGTATATACGGGAACTGGCCGAGCGCAACCACTTCAATCCCCGGCAAACGCTGCCGCAACGCTGCCGCGAAGCCGGTCAGCCCTCCACTTTCGAGGATGCCGCTTTCGAGGGCCGAGGCGAACTCCACGAGCACGATGCTGCCGCTCAGTGGGACCAATCCCACGTCGCGCACCAGGCTGATTCCGGCGCGCGCCGCTTTGAGGGCCAGTTCGGTGTGTCCAGGCTGCTGGATCACGGAAATGTCGGGTGGCTGGACCGGGAACGCCCGTTTCAAAGCCATTATGCGTTGACAGGCGTTGTCGATCATCACTTCCGGCACGCGGCCTTCGTGCACAGCCGCCAGCAAGCCGTCGAAGGCGGCTTGCTGGACTTCGCGCGTGTGCGAAAAGAGCATCACGTCCAGCCCGGCCAGCGCGCCCAGGACGGCGGTTTCGCCGGGCGAGTGGTGATCGGTGATAGCCTTCATTTCCAGACAATCGCTGGTGACGACTCCCCGAAAGCCGAGATACTGGCGCAGCACCTGTTGGATCACCACAGGGGAGAGCGTGGCCGGCAGGTTGGCGTCGAGTGAGGTGAAGATGGTGTGGGTGGTCATGATGCTGGCAACCCCTGCTTCTATGGCAGCGCGGAAAGGCTGCATAGGTGTGTCCAGGAGTTGTGCAAGGGGCATATCCAGCACAGGCAGCGCAAGATGGGTATCGACGTCCGTGTTACCTAAGCCGGGAAAATGTTTGGCGCAGGCCGCCACGCCGCCGCGCTGGAAGCCGCGCACGGCTGCCGCACCCATTTCGGCCACCCGCGCCGGGTCTGACCCGAACGAGCGCGTGCCGATGGCCGCATTGGACGGGTTATAAGCGATGTCCAGCGCCGGGGCGAAGTTCCAGTTGACACCAAGCACGTGCAGTTCTTCCGCCAGGATTTCGTCCATCTGCCCGGCAAGCTGTGGGCCATCGGCTGCCGAAGAGAGCGCCATCGCGCCGGGGCTTTCGGTGAAGCCATCCCGCAGCCGCGCTACCGTCCCGCCCTCCTGATCGATTGCGATGAGCGCGGGATATTGGGCGGCCTTGTGGATCGCGCTCGTCAATTGAGCAAGCTGCGCCGGACTTTCCACATTGCGCGCGAAGAGGACGACACCGCCGATGCGTCCCTGGTTCAACCAGTCGAGTACATAACCGGGCGCCTCCAGGCCGTGAAAGCCGACCATAAACATCTGCCCGATTTTGTCGTGTAATTGCATGACGCCTCACCGTTGTTTCGTGGATGCCGTTCAGATTCTAGCCTGGGCCGCGCCCCCACATTCACCGAGTTTTTGCATCATCGACCAAGAGACAGTAAGATGTCAGAACATGTGCGCACATGATCGTCCAGCCAGAAGGGAAAGGCAGCCAGACCGTAATTCCGAAGTATTGAATCCCTCCATATAGTCAAGGGAGAATAGACCATGAAACGATTTTTTGTCCTTTTGAGCCTTTTGCTTGTCGTGAGCTTGTTAAGCAGTATGTCGGCCCCGGTTGCGCGGGCGGCTGCAACAGAGATCGTGTTCTACCAACGGGGTTACGTCAAGGGCGGTGACGTTTCCTCCATCAACACCGACAAAGCCGTCGAACTCTTCCAGCAAAAATTCCCGAACTACAGCGTGAAAGTGGTGGGCATCCCCTGGACGGACGAGGGCACGGCCAAGCTCGAAGCGGCTCTGACCGCTGGATCGGACATCAACGTCTTCCGCGTGACCAGCCTCGATCTGGGGCGCTACGTCAAAGAGGGCATTCTGTCGCCCATCGACGACTACCTGACCGACGAGGACAAGAAAGACTTTTTCGAGAGCGGCTTCAGTGTCGTTACGTATGATGGCAAGAAGTGGGCCTGGCCGCTGTGGGTCACGGCCATTTCCATCATGGCAAATAAGGACTACTTCAAGGAGCGCGGCGTTGACATCCCCACGCTGGATAAGCCCTGGACGTGGGATCAGTTTGTCGAAGCGGCAAAGAAACTGACCTTCAAGAAGGACGATGGCACGCAGGTCTATGGCTTCACCGCGGCTGGCAAGCTCGGCACGCGCGCCTACGATCCGCTGTTCTACATTGACGGCGGGCGGATGGTCAGCGAGGACGGCACGAAGTTCATCCAGAACGAGCCGAAGGGCGTGTCTGCGCTGCAAAAGATCGCCGATCTGGCACTGGTGCATAAGGTGACGCCGCCCGACTTCGGCCTGAGCGACCAGCTTACGGCGCGGGCACAGTTTAAGGACAACAAGACCGTCGCCATGCTCATGGAGCCGCCGGGCTTCATCCCCGATCTGGAAAAGGCCAACTTCCCGTTCGCTATCCTGCCGGTTCCGGTAGGCGAACTGGGCAAACCTGTAACGACGGGCGCCTTCGGTCTGTATGCGGTGGTGGACACGAAAGACCCGGAGAAATTGAAGGCCGCGCACGAATTTGCCAAATGGCTGACAGGCAGCGAGGTCGGCAAGGAGGTGCAGGGCTATCAGCTTGCGCCTGGGCTGCGCCGCAGCAACGTGGCCTACGCCACGACGCCGGAGCGAGCCGTCATCGCCAAGATGGTCGAGTTCGGCATATATGAGGTTCCGCAGGCCATTCCGGCTGAACTGCAAGCCAACTATACGGCAGCCCTTCAGGCAGCTATCCTGGGCCAGAAGACCGCCAAGCAAGCCCTGGACGACATTGCACCGGAATATCAGAAGGTGCTGGACGATCTGCACAAGGCCAAGTGATACCCGGTTGATCGTGTTGGCGGTGGACATCGATCCAGCGTTGTTCAGCAGTCGTTTACGACTGCTGGCGAGTCCGCCGCCTGTGCTTCCTTTCAGGATGCCGCCGCGTGATTAGCTCCCGCCTCCAACCCACAGGCCGCCGTCTGCTCGCTTTCTGGAATCGCCACAAGTGGAGCTATTTCTTCATCCTGCCCAGCATGACGCTCTTTTTCGTCTTCGTGGCCTACCCGGTGGCGCAGGCGTTCCTACTTTCGTTTCAGAAGGTCAGCCTGCGCAGCCGCGAATGGGTGGGTTTCGCTAACTTCGAGTTCCTCTGGAATAGCGCCCTTTTCCAGAAGTCGCTGGTCAACACGTTCATCTATGCGTTCTTTGTGGTCGTGTCCTGGACGTTCACGTCGCTGCTGGTGGCGGTCATGCTCCAGCCCTTCCACAATCGCATCCGGGCGCTGTTTCGAGGAGCCTTCTATCTGCCCTACGTGACCAGCATCATCGTCACCTCGCTGGTGTGGCTGTGGATTTTCCAGCCAGATTACGGGGTGCTCAACTACCTGTTGAGTCTGGTGGGCATCCCGCGTGTGCTGTGGCTGCAAGACCCGCGTATTGCCCTGTGGAGCATCGTGTTGAGCACCATTGCAGTTGTGCCGGGAACAGGTGTTGTGCTCTATTCGGCGGCGCTTGGGGCGATTCCGGCAGAGTATTACGAAGCGGCGGCGGTGGAGGGCGCAACCGCGTTCGACAAGCTGTTCCACATCACCTTTCCGCTGCTCAGGCCCACGACACTCTATCTGGTCGTTATCTACACCATCGCGGGCTTCCAGATTTTTGAACGGGTGTACGTCATGACAGGCGGCGGGCCGGTCAACGCGACCATGACGCTGGTGCAACTGATCTACCGCACCGCCTTCAACGACTTTAACTTCGGGCGGGCCAGCGCCGAATCGCTGGTGCTATTTGCCATTGTCGCGTTCTTTGCCTTCGCCCAGTTCAGATTGCTTCGCAGTGACTTTGAGTATTGAGCCGGAGCGTTGAATGTCCGTCAAGGCAGTCAGGCAATTGCGCACGCTCGCCACACCTGCCGGAACCAGACCCGATCTGGCAAAGGTTTTTATCCTGGTCGTGCTGACAATCACGGCCTTGATCAGCCTCTTCCCGCTGTACTGGGTCTTTGCCACCGCGCTCACGCCCGCCCAATCGACCATCAAGCTGCCACCGGAACTGATTCCGAGCCAGCCGACCCTTCAAAACTTCGTGGAGATCAGCAAGGCGGGCGGGACAACTCAGGTCACAGTACCCGGATTGGCCGAACCGGTGGGGATTCCGCGTGTCTACCTGTGGCTGTTCAACACGACGGTCTACGCGCTGCTCAGTACGGCCATTCACCTGCTGTTCGACTCGATGGCCGCCTATTCCTTCGCCAAGCGCAAATTCCCCGGCTCCAATCTGTTCTTCTGGCTGATCCTGTCCGCGATCATGATTCCGCCGCAGGTCACACTCGTGCCGCTCTATTTGATGATCACGCAGTTGCGGCTCATTAATACTTTCCTGGGACTGCTCCTGCCGGGGTTGGCGGACGTGGTTGGCATCTTTCTGCTCAAGCAATACATGCAGACGCTGCCCTCGGAACTGGAAGAAGCGGCACGCATCGACGGCGCATCGGAGTGGGGCATCTACAGACGCATCATTCTCCCGCTGTCGGTTCCGGCACTGGCGGTGACAGCCATCTTTGCCTTTCAGCGCTACTGGAATAACTTTCTGTGGCCGCTGGTCGTCGCCCAGGACCCGGACATGTTTACGCTTCAGGTAGGGCTGTCTTACATCCAGAACGGGGAATTCGGCACGAATTACGGCCTGCTCATGTCCGGCGCGGCCCTCTCCGCAATCCCCATGATCGTCTTCTTCTTTGCCTTTCAACGTTACTTCGTGCAGGGACTTCGGATCGGCGCGGTCAAGGGATGAGCATTGAACTGACCCCCGACCTCGCTCCGCGAACAGAGAGGGAACTAGAAGATTATGCCCGAACTCACGTTCATCGAAGCGATCCGCAGCGCGATGGCCGACGCACTGGCCGACGATCCCGACGTATTCATCCTGGGTGAGGACGTGGGCCTCAAGGGCGGCGTGTTCCTGGCAACCGACGGTCTGTACCAGCGGTACGGCGCGAAACGGGTGATCGACACGCCCATTGCCGAGATTTCAATTGTCGGGATGGCGATTGGCGCGGCGCTGCACGGCCTCAAACCCATCGCTGAAATCCAGTTTGCGGACTACATTCACCCGGCCATTGACCAGATCATCAACGAGGCGGCCAAGTTCCGCTATCGCTCCAACGGCGATTGGAGTTGCCCGATTGTGGTACGCGCGCCGTTCGGGGCGGGTATACATGGCGGACTGTACCATTCACAGAGCAGCGAAGCACTCTTCACCAGCACGCCAGGCCTCAAAGTCGTGATCCCCTCTACACCCTACGACGCGAAGGGTCTGCTCATCGCCGCCATCCGCGATCCCGATCCGGTCATCTTTTTTGAACACAAGCAGCTTTACCGCTCACAGCGGGGCGAGGTTCCGGCGAGTGTGTATACGGTTCCCCTGGGCAGCGCCGCCATCCGGCGAACAGGCACGGACATCAGCCTCTATACCTATGGCTTAATGGCGCACTACAGCCTGACTGCCGCCGCGCAGGTGGCTGCCGATGGCATCAGCGTCGAGGTGATCGACCTGCGCACGCTGTACCCGCTGGACAGGGCGCTGATCCTGGAGTCGGTCAAGAAGACAGGCAAAGCGCTGATCGTCCACGAGGACAACCTGACGGGCGGTGTCGGCGGTGAGATCAGCGCGATCATCGCGGAACACGCTTTCGAGTACCTGGATGGCCCCGTGCGCCGTCTGGCCTCGCCGGACGTGCCCGCCGTTGCCTTCAGCGACGACCTTGAAGCCCACTATATGCTCAACCCGGACAAAATCGCCGCTGCGATCCGCGATCTGGCGGCGTATTGATCAGTTCTCCGCATCTCCTTTGGGCCTGACGCTCTAGAAGAACGCCCCGTCCGCCGGAAGCGCCGTCCGATCCGCCGGAAGGTGCTGCCGCGCTTCGGGGCGGGCCGTCGCCAGCAGGATTTGCACCTGCGCGCCATATTCCTGGTGAATACGGGCAATGTCCTGGGCCATCGCCGCGAAGTCTGCCTCGTCCACTTCCGCCGTGCCGGGCGTGTCGATGATCAGGAAGCCGGGATGTTTGCCCAACCCGGTGCGCACCCGGAGCAGCATCAGCGCCAGATGGAAGGCGACTTTGAATTTCACCCGCTCGCTGCGCGCCAGGTCGTTGTGGCCGATCTGCATCCCGCCCTGTTGTAGGCGCACATAGCGCTTCTCGTCGATCAACACCTTTTCCAGGTCGGGCACGCCGAATTGCGTGGCGAGTCTGGTCGCCAGGCTGCCAAGCTGCGCGAATAGCGCCTCATTGCTGGCGAAGGCCGCCTCGTCGGCGATCTCGGCTGCCGTCTGGAGAATGACGTTCCAGCGCGCGGCAGTGGCGACTTCCTGCTGTTCGGCCTCCATCTCCGCCAGGCTGCGTTGAAGCTGCTCCAACTGGCCGTCGATCTGCCCTTTGCGCACCAGCAAGTTGGCATAGGTCATTTTGAAGCCGTCGCGCGCCTGCTGAACGCTGCTTTCCAGTTCGCGGCCAAGCCGCGCCGATTCTTCGCGGCTGATGTCCAGGCGCTGCTGGCAATCGGCGATGTCCTGTTGCACCCGGCGGAGCGAAGCCCGCAGCGCTGCGATCTCCTGGTCGCGTTCGCGCTGGATCACTCTGGCGTCGCCCTGGGTGCGCGTGCGCTGAATGGGCTGCGTGCAGACGTGGCAGGTGTGCGCCTGGCGCTCCATGATGAGGCGGTCTTGCGCGTCCACCGGCGACTCGCAGTGTGGGCAGCGCACCACGACCAGGCTGTTGATCAGGTATTCGACCTCGGCCTGTTCCTGAGCCGCGATCTTCTCCCGCTCCGCTTCCAATATTTCGTGCTCGATGGCGCTGTGCTGCGCTTCAAGCGCGGCCAATTCCTGGGCGAACTGATTTTGCTCGGCCAGCAGCGCGGCGCGGCGCTCCCGCTTGGCGACGAGCAAGCTATCGGCCTCCACCGGGGCCTGTTCCTGATCCATGACCTGGATGTTCTGTTCCACCTCGGCGCGTTCGCGTTCGAGGGCCGCGATCTGCTCGTTGACGCTGCTCTCCCTGCCGCTGACGCGGGCGCGTGCCCGTGCGTAGGCTTCTTTGGCGAAATCGGCCTGCACCTGGATTTCCGAGACAGCTCTGGATTGCTCGACGCCGAGCATCATTTCCAGAATCTTGCGATCCTGCCTACCATAACCTTTGGTGGGATCGATGATCAGATCGTCGTAGGAGTCGTCCTCGATGTGGATAGCGTGCGCGTAGGTGCGCCAGGTGGTGCTGTGCGCGTGCAGATCGGGGTCATCCTTTTCGGCGCTGTGGGCCGTCCAGCGCAGTGTGGTAATGCCCAGGTGCTGCATAAAGAACACGTCAATCGCCTCGCGCATTTCGTCGCGGCTCTCAAAGAGTGTGACCGGCTCCACTCTGCCGAGATCGATCTGGTCGAAGGCCAGGAAACCGCGATATACGCCGCCCGACACGCCCTCATTGGTGCGTGAAACGCGGCTGGTGAACTGCTCCTCGCCAACAGAGAACTGCACCAGCACGTCGCGCAGCCAGGGGCGGACGCGCTTCGGGATGCCGCTGTCGGAGCCAGTCAGCGCCCACAAGATGCTGTTCAGGATGGTCGATTTGCCCGTGCCGTTGCTGCCCACCCAAGCCCACAGCCCGGAGCCGAGCGCACGGGAGTACTTGAAAGGTTCGGCGCTGCCATCGGCACGGCGCTTTTCCCCGATGAGCGTGACGTGGTGGACGATCAGCCGGCCCTGCGGCGTGGGTGAGGTATCGCGCAGGCATTCGTCGATGCCGGTGTCAGTCAGCACGTCGCGCACCAGTTCAGGCGTTATATCAGGGTGATCTGGCACGACGCGCCGCGCCGTTTCCAGGACGAGTCTCTCAAAGGTCAGCATAGCGATTCGCTCCAAAGCGGCGCTGGATGTGCGGAACGAGAGCCGACACCGCCACCATCGCCGGAGTCAGATCGGGCGCAAGGTAGGTCATGACGTTCAGATCGTACTGTTCCAGCACCGGGAAAAAGGCGGCAACAGCCTCACATTGCAGGCGATACCAGTCAAAGGTCGGGCAGGTATCGAGGATTTGCTGCACCAGATTGACCCCCTCCGCTTCGAGGATAATCAGGTGCGTATGGCTGCGGGAGCGGACGAACGATGGGCGATCACTGACCAGGGCGCGGCTGGTCAGGAAACTGAGCGGGTGATCAAAATCCTCGAAGATGTGGTAGGGTGCGCCGGGCAACATGACGCGGCGCGTGTCGGCCTGGTTGTCCTCCAAGCTGCGCTCGATTGTGTCTCGAAGGATGTGTTTGCGATCTGCGAAGGCGTCCGGCGTCGCTGCATAAGCGTCGAGCAGCGCCAGCGCCAGATGCCCCGGTTCGCGCACCCAGAAATCGAACTGCTGCAAACGTTTCAGCGACTCGACCTGCCGCGCCTGGCCTTCCAGCAGGCTCGAAATGGGCTGACCGCAATAATAGAGGACGATCAGCAGGCGGGCGACCTGCCGCTCAAAATAGTTAGCAGTAGTGATGGACGACACATCGCTTTCAGTGATGATTAAGGGTTGGATTTTGTCCAATAGTGACCTCGTATGAACGTCGGCCCAACATTATCGCCAATTTGGGAGAATCTGTACAGGCTGATCTGATCACCTGTTTAACGGGCAAGATCAGGTGTAACGGTTATGTTAATAATGCGCGGTGATGCGAAGGCAGGCAAACATAGCACAGGCGTTCCAGGATGTCAAGGCGAGCTTGATGCCCTGCGGCTTGAGCGGCAGGGCTGAGATTGCGAAGCCCCTGGCGGGGCTAAAGCCAATTCTGGACAAACGGTCAGGGCTTTCCAGGTCACATCGCGGACATCGTGATCTCGCGGCAGGTATTTCGGAGCCGCCCGATCCGCTCGATTTCCACCATCACCCTGTCGCCGTCGTGCAGCATCACCTTCGGGTTGCGGAAGTTGCCCACCCCGGCGGGTGTCCCGGTCAGAATGATGTCACCGGGGTAGAGCGTGAAGGCCCGCGAGGCGTAGGCAACTATGTTCTTCACATCAAAGATCATCTGGGAGGTGCTGCTATTCTGCAATGCCTGACCGTTCACCTCGCAACGGATGGCAAGTTTTTGCGGATCGGGGATCTCGTGCGTTGTGACGATGACCGGCCCCAACGGACAGAATGTGTCCAGACTCTTGCCGCGCGTCCACTGTCCGTCACCGAATTGCAGATCGCGGGCACTCACGTCGTTGGCGCAGGTATAGCCAAACACGTAATTCAGCGCCGATTCGGGTGTGACAAGGCGCGTCTCCTGGCCGATCACGACGGCCAGTTCCGCCTCGTAATCGACGGCGTTGGTCAGGGCCGGGTCCCACTGGATCACGGTGTTGGGGCCGGTGATGGTGCTCGGAAACTTGGAGAAGATGAGCGGTTTTTCCGGCGGCTGCGCATTCTGCTCGCGGCAGTGATCCATGTAGTTCAAGCCAATGGCGACGATCTTGCTCGGCTGTGTGATCGGCGCGAGGAAACGCAGATTATCGGCGGAGATGGTCTGGCCGTTACGGATGGACTTCTCCACGTAGGCCCAATCCGCATTCAGTACGTCCAGCATGTCGTGGGCAAACTCCACCCGACGCCAGTCGTCGTTCTCATTGGCTTGCGCGACCACAACCGGGCTTTCATCAAGCAACACATAGGCGAAACGCATCAGAAGATTCCTCTATCATCAGGATTACCGGATCGGCGGCAGGTTCGACGCTTGCAAGACAGCCAGCGCCTCCGGCGGAACACCAGAACAGTCCGGAACAGGCTGTGTATGCGTCTTGTCGAGCAGCCGCGCTGGATTGTATGCATTATAGGTCATCCGGGAAATCTCTGCGATAACCGGGAAAGAATTCTCATAATTCAGCCACGTTTTATTGTGGAGCATGACGACCAGGATATAGTCGCCGCCAGGCGTGCTGACGTAGGCTGCGTCGCCGTGCGTGTCGTTGATCCAGCCGTGTTTGTGAGCGACGGGAATATCGGCGGGCACACCCGCCTCGATCATGGCTCCGATCCTGTCGGCACGCATGATGCCGATCATCTGGCGGCATTCGTTGACGGTGAAGGCGTTGGGGAAGGTGGTCGTCAGGACTCCTGAACCATCGAGCGCGCACTGATAGATTCCGGCCAGCAGCCAGCCCATGTCGGCGGGCGTGGCCTGGTTGTACGGGTCGGGTTCGGTGCTGACCTGATCGACCCCGGTCTGCACCGTCGGGATGGGCTGCGGCGGGCTGGTCGGCGTGGTGTCCTTTGCGCCTGTCCAGAAGGAACTGAGCAGCAGGATCGACTTGAAGCCGAGGCTGTGCATGGTCTCGGTGACATACTGCGCGCCCTTCTCCGGGTCGCCATCGCCAAGCCATTTCAGGACGGTATTCGAGGCAATGTTCTCGCTGCAAATCATCATCTCGGCGATGATCTCGGCCTCGTCCTTTTTGGGCGTGGTGTCGAGCTTGCGGTAGAGCGAGACCAGGATCGGAATCTTTGCCAGACTCATACCGCTGTAGGCCACGCCGGGGTTGAGCGCGATGGCGTGCCCGGTGCGTAGATCGAGCAGAAAGGCCGATCCCTGCGTGTCCGTGCCCGGCTCAAACTTGTTCTGAAGCAGGTAGTCGTAGATGTCGCTGGAGAGTTTGCCCAACAGGTCATTCGTGCCGGGCAGCAGCGTGGCCGTGAAGGGCGGCACGCTGGTCACGATCATCTGCGCCGTTGGGGTCAGGGTCGGGTAGCCGAAATCGCGCGAGCTGGTGATCGGGACTTTGTTCAGGTCGCCGTAGACTCGCACCGTCTGCCGGAAGACCCAACCGCGCCCGCTCGGCACACCGTCGAAGGCGATCTCCAACCAGGGGAACAGGCTGTGGCGGTGCAGCACCGGGTACTGCATCCCTTTGCTGATCGACCCGATGCGCGGGAAGTCCGTGCCAGGACCATAGCGGACGTTGGCTGTGTCCAGCGCTTCCGCCGTGACCACCTCGGCGGTGGGTATTAAAGTCGCGGTGGCTGCCAACGTTGGCGTGAGCGTTACGTCCACACTGGAGGCTGCGGTGGGCAAAGAGGCCGGCCCCGGCGTCAGGGAGATGATTTTCTCGGTAATTGGAACGGTTTTAAGGTCGCCGGTCACTTTGACGACATCGACGTAGACCCAGCCTTCCGTCTCCGGCAGTCGGATCAGATACCAGGGGAAGCGCGCGCTGCGCCCGATCATCGGGTACCTGGTTCCGGCAGTGATCGTGCCAATCTGCGGGTAGTTCACGGCGGGGCCAGCACGCACATTGGCGAACTGGATCGCCTCGACCCACACGCCAGGCGCATCCTGGCTGTACGCCGCGCCGGGTCGCACGAATGTACCCGTTGCCAGGACGGCCAGCGCCACGCCAAGCAAGATCAGCCGGATGAGGTGATGGAGTGACAGAGACATCGCCAGATTCCGTATTCAGCGGACAAGCCGCATCATTATGACGCGATTCTTCGTTTGGCGGTAAGAGCACTGTATCGGGCTGGATGCCGCGATATAATTCGCTGCTGGTCACGACCAGATCAACGTATTGTTGCCGGTTCAATACCGCTATCCGTTTGTTGCGCTGCCGCACGCACAGATGGAAAGGGAAACAAGGCTGCACACATCAGGTCTTGCCAGGCTGTCAAATCGAAGTTTCGCTGATGAGTAACTTTCATTGAGATCATCCCAGGGTATTCCCCGCGTTCTGGCGCTTGCTATGCTGGCGTGCCTGCTGTTTTGCGCAGCGTTGGCACTCAACCTATTCCCCTCACTGCGCGGCGATTACGGCTGGCGCTGGCCGTATGCCGTGCCCGATCTGCCGCGCCTGCTGCCCGCCATCGCCGCCGTCAGTCTCTACGTCTGGGGCATCATGCGCATCCGGCATCCCCGGCGGCTGGTCATGTGGTGCTTCCTGGGCGCGGTCACGATCCCGGTGGCGTGCCTGTTCCTGCTGGGCGATCCGTTGTACTTGCTGGCGACGCGCACGCTCTCCGGGCAGGCCACCGGGCCACACCTGGCCGGGGCCGCCATCACCGACCTGGGCGTGACGCTGCGCGACTGGCCGCAGATCATGAAGACGTATCTTGACCCGGCCCGGCACATCATGATTTCGGGCCACGTGGCGCTCAGTCCGCCCGGCCTGCCGCTGCTGTACTACGCCCTGGATCGGGCATTCGAGGCCGTGCCCGCGCTGGCCGATCCGCTCGGCATGGCGCTGCGCCCGTTCCAGTGCCAGAACTTTGGCATCATGAGCTACAGCAACGCGCAGCTTGCCAGCGCATGGTTCGGCATCCTGATGCCAGCCTGGGCCGGGCTGACCGTGTTCCCGCTGTACCGGCTCGGTGGGCGGCTGGCGGCAGCCTGGTGGCCGCTTGTGCCGTCGGTGGCGCTGTTCGCGTCCACGTGGAACACACTGTATCCGCTCATCGGGCTGCTGGCCTTCGATCTGCTGGCTTCGGCCATCCAGGAGCGCATCGGCGGGCGTTCCGCTCTCAGCATTGTGGCCTCGGGCGTCCTGATCTCAGCGGCGAGCTTCGCCAATATCTCAATTGTGCCCCTGATCGGCTTCCTGGCACTGTACACAGTTCTGGTGTTTTTACAAATGGGTGACGTGCGGCAGCGGATCGGGCATATCATCGCCGTCGGGCTGCTGTTCGGCGCGGGGCTGGTCAGCCTGTGGGCGTTCTATTACCTGGCATCGGGCGTGACGCCGCTCACATTGCTGGGGCAGGCGCTCGGCCAGCACCTGGGCTACGAGAACGAGCGCCCCTATTTGCCCTGGGTTTTTCTGCATCCTTACGAACTGCTGATGTTTAGCGGTTTCCCGGTGGCGCTGCTGGCGCTGGCGGGCGCGGCACGCAGCATCTCGGCCCTGCGCGCCTTCGAGTGGCGCAGGGCCGATGCGGTGAGCGTCAGCCTGGTAGTGACGCTGATCGTCCTCGCCATTTCGGGCACGGCGCGCGGTGAGACGGGTCGCGTCTGGCTGTTCTTTGCGCCGTTTATCTTGCTGGCGGCTGCACATCAACTCCGATCAGCCGGGCCGGGCAGTACCCGGCTGGTGACGGTGACGCAGGCCGTGACGCTGATCACGCTGGTCGGCTTCCTGCGGGTGATGGACACAGAACTGAAGCCGCCACCGGACATGCCACCGCTTCCGAACGAGCAGGCCAGCTATGAGACGCTGGCGGCCCCGGCCACGTTCGCCGGCGGTGTGACACTGGTGGGCGAAGGCGCGATGATTCGCGGGGACGGAATCGACCTGACACTGGCCTGGCGTGCAGATCGTCAGGCAGCAAAGCCATACTATCTATCGGCCCTGATTGTCGGGCCGGACGGACGGCCTGTCGGCAAGGCGGTCAACTGGCAACCCTTTGATACGCGCTACCCGCTGACATGCTGGAAGCCGGGCCAATTGGTGGTCGAAACACGGCATCTACCGCTTAGTGGGAACGTCCCAGCAGGCGATTACTGGATCAGTCTGTCGGCTTTTGACATCCATGACGTGAAAGGTGTCCCGGTCACGCGGCCTGGTGCAGCACCGGATACCCAGGTCGGGTTGGGGCCGATCAGGGTCGCGGCAGGGAACTGATTCGGTGTAAGGCCGGTGTAAAAGACGCCTATTTGGGAGGTACAACCTGTGCCTTCATGATCGGACGGGCGTGGACGACCACCCGCTCCAAATAGCTTCTCGTCTTCTGATCCCAATCTTTACACGTCACCAGGGTCAGTTCCTCGTAGCCGTGATTGCGGATCACGTCGAAGTCGGTGGGTCTCACCGTCTTAACCGCGCTCACCGCATACTGCATGACGAGCGGCGTCCCCGGCTTATCGCTGAAGACGGAGATGAAATCGCCCGGTTGCAGCGATCCGATCAAGGCAAAGGGGCCGGGCGACCCATCCTTCATCTCGACGTGCCCGGCCAGCACGTAGTTCCCGCCCTGCCCGATGTTTGGTGTCCCCTCAAGATGACCCGCCATCTGCCCCAGATGGGTCAAATCCCAGTCGTCATCCGTACCGAAATACAACTCGGTGATGTCGGTCAGGAGTTGCGCTCTGTCGGCGACGATCTTGAGCGTGTAGGGCTTTGGGGTAGCTTTGGGCGTGAGGGTGGGGGCAATGGGAGCAACGGCAGCGCGCTGCGCGATGGCGGTTGAGGTTGATACAACAACTTGTAGACGCAACACCTGGAACTGTTGGAACAAGGCAAAGGCAATGACGGCGGCAAGCACGATCAACGTGCCAACGACGAGGAACTGGGGAGTGCACCCGGAGCGATTGCGGCGTGAATACATATGCGGTGTGGAAACCAGCGATTATGCCGGTAACAGCGTGCCGTACCGTCTCTTGAGTTCAGTTGTAAGCAGTAAGCCGGAGAGGGCAATGGCTGGTGACGCCACAATCCCTTCCTGAACGAGACTATACAGCCAACTGACTCAGCCGTCAACAGCCCCAATCTGCGCTGCCGCTCCTACCCTCGAACGGGCGGATTCGGCCCCTACCCGCCGTTCACCCTGAGCGTTTCCTCGCATGGTATACTCTCGCGCCGGTAGCTGTAACTCACGATGTAGGCTTCATCAGGGAATATCCGATGATCACCCGGTTGGCCCGTTCCCGCAACATTTTTGCGATAGTGCTTATTGCTTACCTTGGGGTCACGATTGCCGTTCTGTGGAACCTCGTCTCGCAGATCAACACCGCAGTGCCAGGGGGCGCTGAAACCGATTTTCACCAGTTTTTGTGGGGTTTCTGGTGGATCGGCTATGCCCTCCAACAGGGGCAGTCGCCTTTGTGGTCGAACTACGTGCTGTATCCCCACGTGTCCAACATGGCACTGCACACGCTGGCCGCAAACTGGTATCCGATCTTCGCTGTCTTGGAACCACTGATCGGACGGGTAGCGACTCTGAACGTCATGGTGGTCCTGTGTTTTCTGTTCTCTGGCATGGCGATGTTTGGATGGCTGCGCAGGCTGCTTGGCGCGAGCGGCCCCGCGACGGTGGTGGCCTTCATCGGGGGCCTGGCGTTTGCGTTCTCGCCCTATCTGCTTGTGCATTCGTCCTGGGCACAGCTCAACCTGACGCCAATCTGGTGGTTCCCTCTGATCCTGCTGTTGTGGGACGAACTGGCCTTTCCCCGGCGCTTGCCGCGCTGGGCAAGTGCCGTCCTGCTTGGGCTGGCCTGTTGGGGTCTGTGGTTAACCGATCTGGAGTATGTGGTCTGGGCGCCTATCGGCGTCGGCGGTTACGTTTTGTGGACGCTCTGGGCGACGCGGCGCAATGGCCGCTGGTTGCCCATCGTGGGTTGGGGCGTCGTGGCTGCGGCAATCATGCTCGGCCTCGCATGGTTTTATCCTCTGGCGGCGCTGCTACAAGTCAACCTGGACCCGAACGAATATCCCCCGGCAGGGCTGGGAACCATCCGGACATTTTCCGTGCCGCTCTCGGCTCTGTTCGGCCTCGCGCCGAATGTCCCAACGCGAACGCTGGGTCACGTTCTGGTCTGGCTGGTGTGGATGGTGGTTGCCCTGTGGGTGATCGGCAGGCTGACCCGGCGACCAGCGCTGCTCGGCAACACATCAACCAGTGCCACCTTGGGCGACGATTCCATCAGAGGCCGCCCCTATCCGGGCAGGTGGTTATGGCTGCTGCTGGTCTTGCCGCCGCTGATCATGGCGCTTGGGCCGGATACAACCATTGCGGGAATCGACGTTCCGCTGCCCTACCTGGTGCTGCATACCCTGCTGAAGGGGCAGCATCGCGTGCCTTCGCGCTTTACCGGGGCGACTTTTGCCATGCTGATCACGTTTCTGGCGGTGGCCTGGACGCCTTTGCTGGCCCGGCTGGCCGCCCGTCGTCGGATCGTGAGCGGCTTTGCCGCCGGGGCAATCTCCATTGCGCTGCTGGCCGATGCAGGCGCGTTTGCGCCCTTCCCGGTGCGCTTCATGCCGGACTGGGACATCTACCACCAGATCGCCCAGGATAAGCGGGATTTCGTGATTATGGATGTCCCAGTCGGCACACAATACGGCTGGACGGGGATCGGCAAAGGCTACTTCTTCATGTACTATGGCCCGGTTCACCAACACCGCATGATCAACGGCTGGATTTCGCGTATTCCGTGGAGTGCGTTCCTTTTTTACCGGGATTCACCGCTGTTCTCGTGGCTTGCCGACGCCAGCGCCCCTGACGAGCAAGGCCGCGCGGCGGCGGGCGAACAACTCGAAAAATACCTGCGCGAATGGCCGATTGGCTACGTGATCCTGCACCGCGACTGGGTTCCAACCGAGCACCAGGACGATTGGATCGGCTGGTTGAACACCAGGCCGGGCTTATGCCCGGCAGCGATTTCCCAGGATACCAACCTGATCTGGTGGCGCAGCCGTTCGCTTGGCTGTGATCCGGCTCCGATCACTGACCGGATCGCGCTGGGAACTCCCGCCGACTGGACGGTGATTGGTAACGGTTGGTATCAGCAGGAGATCATTGGCGGCCCTGCCGGGCGCTGGGCAGGGCAGACGGCCAGCCTGCGCGTCACTTTGCAGCCGGATACGGCTTACGAACTGACGTTCACGGCGCTGCCGTTTGGCGAAAACCGCACGCTGAAGTTGGGTGGGGCGAAGTGGTCTTCGGAGGAAATCCGGCTGACGCCCGGAGATTGGCACACCTACAAGGTAACGATCCCGGCAGGAGCACTGGCCGGTTCGTTATTATATTTACAGCACAACGGCGCAGCATCTCCGGCCCAACTGGGATTATCCACAGACAACCGCTCGTTGGCCGTTGCGTATGGGTCGTTCACATTCCGACCCGCAGCGTAGGTGCTGGTAGGCGAGCTTTCACACAAGTTCTGCACACGGCATTGACAGGTCACTCAGGGAAAAAGTGGCGCGCTACGGGCCGAGTTAGGCTATAATCACTCCCTCATCAACAGTGGAGGCAAGTTATGTCTGCGAAAATCGTCAAAAATTACATTAATGGGTCGTGGGTGGCTTCAAAATCAAGTCGCAAGCAGCCCGTCCTGAACCCGGCGACGGGCGAAACGCTGGCCGAAGTTCCCCTCTCGACGGCGGCTGAAGTCGATAGGGCGGTGCAGGCCGCACACGAAGCGTTTCAGGAGTGGCGCACGACCCCACCCTACACACGTGCCCGCTCGATGTTCAAGTTTAAGAACTTGATGGAAGAGCATTTTGAAGAACTTTCGCGGCTGGTCGTGCAGGAAAACGGCAAGACCATCGACGAGGCGCGCGGCGAAGTGCGCCGTTCAATTGAGAACATCGAACTGGCGGCGGGCATTCCGCAGCAGATGATGGGCTACAACCTGGAAGACGTGGCACAGGGCATCGATGAAACCGCGCTGCGCCAGCCAATCGGTGTGTTCGCGGCGATCAACCCCTTCAACTTCCCGGCGATGGTCCCGCTGTGGTTCCTGCCTGTCGGCGTGGCGTGCGGCAACACGTTCATTGTCAAGCCATCTCCCCTCACACCGCTCTCGCAGGAATTCGTGTTCAGGCTGCTCGAAGACTGCGATCTGCCCGACGGCGTGGTGAACATGATCAACGGTGACGAAGAAGCGGTCAACGCCCTGATCGATCACCCGGACGTGCGCGGCATTTCGTTCGTCGGCTCGACGAAAGTTGCCAAGCTGGTCTACGAGCGCGCCACCCGCAACGGCAAGCGCGTCCAGGCGCAGGGCGGCGCGAAGAACCACATGGTGGTCATGCCCGACGCCGACCTGCCCAAGACTATCGGCGCGATCATCGGCTCGGCCTACGGCTGTGCGGGCCAGCGCTGCCTGGCTGGTTCGGTCATGGTCACGGTAGGGGATGCCCACAAGCCGTTCATGGAAGCGCTGGCGGACGCCGCCTCCAAGCTGCGCGTTGGCTACGGGCTGGAAGAGACTACACAGATGGGGCCGGTGGTCACACAGCAGGCGCTCAATCGCGTCTGCACCTATATCGAGCGAGGACAGACCGAGGGAGCCAAGCTGGTGCTCGATGGCCGCAAAACGCAGGTCAAGGAGCATCCCAACGGCAATTTTGTCGGCCCAACCATTTTTGACAACGCCAAGCCAGGGATGAGCATCGTCACCGACGAAATCTTCGGCCCGGTGTTGAGCGTGATCAACGTGCCCGATTTCGAGTCGGCCATCGATACCGTCGAACTGAGCCGCTACGGCAACGCCGCCTCGATCTTCACGTCAAACGGGCGCTATGCGCGCGATTTCAAGTACCGCGTCCGCGCGGGCAACATCGGCGTCAACATCGGCGTGGCTGCGCCCATTGCGACGTTCCCATTCGGCGGCATGAAGGATTCGTTCTTTGGCGACCTGCACGGGCAGGGGCCAGACGCGATCAACTTCTTCACGGACCGTAAAGTGGTCATCGAGCGCTGGTTCTAGCGTTTTAACCCCCCCGGGCCCCTCTCCGCAGGCAGAGAGGGGAACACGGGTGGTCTAGCTTTTCCCGCAGGAGCACAACATCCCGTGAGTCTGAACACCTTTGGCGCAATCGTGACTTTTGCCATCGACCTTGAGGGCGCGATGCAACGTTTCTATGAGGAAGCCAGCGCCGTCGGCGGAGACGCGGCGGAGACGTTCGAGAACTATGCGAAGAAATCCGCCAAACGCCGACAGCGGCTCATTGCCGTCCGACAGGACAACGTGACCGAAATGGTGCTGGAACCCATCTCTGGGTTGAACCAGATCGACTATGAGCCGAACGCCGCCACGCCCACCGACCGGGCCAGCGCGCTGGCCGAGGCTATCCGGCTCGAAGAGCGGGCCGAGCGCTTCTACACGAATGCCGGGCCGAAGCTGAATGTCACCGAGCCGCGCCGCGCCTTCCAGAAACTTGCCCAGGAAAACACGGAGCGGCTGGTCGAACTGCGCGACCTCGCCAGGTAGCCGCCGGCACTAACGGCACAGGATGTCGCACCAGTATTGGTTGAAGGCGTTGCCGTCAATCTTCGTGACAAGGCGCGTGGCGATCCCGCTGGGGGCCGGAATCTCGTAGAGCCAGTTATCCTGCACCTCGAACTTGAGCGGCACGCTTTCAATCTCGACGCCCTCGTGCCACCCCAGGGCAATCGCGCAGGCCAGCGGATCGTGCTGGAAGTTGATGATGTCCCTGGGCAGCCCCGGACAGGTTGCGCCGTACTTTGGGTCGAGCGGTTCCGTCCTGGCGAAGAGTTCTGCCTGACGGACAATGAGTTCTCCCAGACGGCCTGCCTGTGCCAACCTGGGCAGATACGCGCGCCGCAGTGCCGTCTGGCAGCTAACCGCCAAAGGGATGAGCGTCGGGTTGGCATGCTCCAGGACATAATGCGCAGAGCGAACGTCAACCTGGATATTGTAGTCGAAATCGTTGGGCCACTGCGGAAAGCCGGGCGGGTTGTCGTAGACGTGGCCGCCCATCAGGAACAGGTCGGCCTGCCGCAGGATGCCCGGATTTTTCTCATCCAGCAGCCGGAAGTTGGTGAACGGCCCGATCCCGACCAGGATTGCGCCCTGCTCGATGCTGCGCTGCAAAAGTGACAGAGCTTCATCTATTGGCCCTGGCCTGGGCGGTACGGGTTCGGGCCAGTTTTCCTCGTCCGAGGGATAGCCCAATTCCCAATGATGATAATGGCCGTCAGCGACATCGGCTCCGGCTGCCACAGGAATATCGGTGCGGCCCATCAGGTTCAGCACGTACCGGGCATAGCCTGCGCGCCTGCCGCGCTCATCGGAAACGGTAGTCACCCCCGTGATTTCCAGGTCGGGCCACTTCAACAACATGGCGAGCGCGCACAGGTCGTCCATGTCGCCGCCGATGTCCGTGTCCAGATGGATTTTCGGCATAATGATTTGCCCGTTTTACGGCATTGTGCCCGACGCTAAAGCCGTCGTCCTAGCGCTTGAGTTTTTCCATATAGTGCTTGCGGAACTTGGCGACTTTGGGAGCAATGACCACCCGGCAATAGCCCTGGTCGGGATTATTCTCGAAGTATTCCTGGTGATAGTCCTCAGCGCGGTAAAACTTCTCGAAGGGTGTCACCTCGGTCACGATGGGCGAATTCCAGACCTTCTCGGCATTGAGCCGTGCAATTGTCTGTTCGGCGATGGCCTTCTGCTCCGGGCTGTGGTAGAAGATGGCTGAACGGTACTGCGTGCCCACGTCCGCGCCCTGACGGTTCAGCGTCGTTGGGTCGTGGATGGTGAAGAATACGTCCAGCAGATCGCCGAACGATACGACCTTCGGATCATAAGTGATCTGGACGACCTCGGCGTGCCCGGTCATGCCCGTGCAGACCTGGCGGTAGTTCGGGTTAGGGACATGCCCGCCCGAATAGCCGGACTCGACCTCAAGCACCCCTTTGAGTTGATCGTAGACCGCTTCCAGACACCAGAAGCAGCCGCCGGCCAGCGTTGCGACCTCGGTGGCAGCCTGCCCGGACTTCGCCCCGTTGTTTTCCTGGTTCATACGCTTCTCTCCACAATCTATGATTTCAGTGAGGCTAACACCAACTATCGCACAAGCAGCACCTTCAGCACGCCGGGCCGCGCAGCGTGTTCAAAGGCGGTCAGCGCATCGTCCAGGGCATAGCAGCCGTCGATCATCGACTGCACGTCCACCTGGTTCGACTCCATCATGCGCAGCGCCGCCGCGAACGGCCCGCAGCGGCTGCCCACGATCTTGATCTCGTCCACGACCACGCGGGTCAGGTTGGCCTGTGGCAAACCGGCGTAGGTGCTCTTCAGGACGATGGTGCCGCGCGGCTGCACCAGGTCAAGCGCGCTGGCGAACCCCTCAACGGAGCCGGTGCAGTCCACCACGATGTGCGCAGACTGCCGTTCCAGTGGGATCGAACCGTTGGGCTGTGGCTCGATGTAAGGAATGCCCCACTTCTTGAGCAGCTCGATGGGACGTGCCCGCCGGGCGATCACGGTCAGGTCACAGCCGACGCGGCGAAGCACCTGCGCACACAACAGGCCCAGCTTGCCTGCCCCGATCAGGATGACACGATCCGAAGGGCGGATGTGCGTCAGCGCTGTGACCTGCAGCGCGGCAGCCAGCGGCTCGGTAAAGACGGCCACTTCGTCGGGAATCGAGTCCGGGACGGCGTATAGATTGCGCAGCGGCAGCCGGAAGCGATCCGCGAATACGCCGGGATAGTTGGCAATGCCAAGCGTGGAGCGATTGCGACACTGGCTCGGAATCCCGGCATGGCAGAAATCGCACTGGCCGCAGGCCACGTTGATCTCGCCCACCACGCGCTGCCCCGCCTTCCACGATCCGGCGTCCGCCACCAGTTCGCCCACAAACTCGTGGCCGAGCACGCCGCGAAAGCCCATGTAACCGCGCGTCAACTCCAGGTCGGTGTGGCAGATACCCGCCAGTCGGGTCGTGATCAGCGCCTCGCCGGGGCCGGGCGTCGGTTCAGGCTCCGTCCGCGTAAAACTCAGTTGATCGTCGAAGCGCAAAGCGCGCATGACCGTCACCTCACTTTCTGGATCGCATCATACAGTGCGTCGGCCATCCTGTGATTGACTGCCGCATTCGGGTGGGCGTCGAAGCCATTCACGACCAGTGCAGCGGGCGGGTCATTGCGAAACATCGCCGAGGCGCTGATAACCGTCGCGCCGTTGTCCCTGAACAGCCCTTCGACCAGCGCCGTTTGCTTCGCACTGCCCTGGATATTGTCCAGCATCGGCCACACGATGACGATCAGCGGCGTGTGGTTTTGCCTTGCCCAGTCGATGATCTGCATGATCTCATGCTGGTGCTCGGCCCAGATGTCTGGCACAAAATAGCTGTCGAGGAGTGCCTGCCACAGTCTGGCACTGCCCTCGGCGAACTGCCGCTTGTAGATGATCTGCCAGTAGACGTAATCGACCAGGTACGAATCCTTGAGCAGCGGCAGTCCGGTTTGCTCGTTCAGCCAATCCGGGCGCGGCGGCAGATCGGGGAACGGATGCTTGGTGATGGCGATTGCGCCGCGAATGTCGTTCACAAAGTAGGACAGCACGACCACATCCGGCTTATACGGGTACAGCAGGGGGTAGAAGGTCTCTTCGGGCGTGTCCCAACCGTTGACCGCCACGTTGAACACCGCATAGCCATCGCCCAGTTTTGCTTGCAGCACATCAGTAGCCCGGTCTTTCACGTCGCACAGGCCATGCCCGGCCACGAACGAATCGCCGATGACCATGATCCTTTTTTTGCCTTGCACGTCGGCGTCCGTCCAGGTGCGATCCCGGTACTCGACGTAGCCGCCGTTGACCGGAATCTGGTCGGAGTGCAATCGGAAGATCGGTTTCCAACACACGTCTTTCCAGTGCTTCGCCATCAGCGTGAAATCGTAGGCGTCGGATTGCAGCGTGAAAAAGCGGAAGTAGACCTCGCCCAGACCCAGCATGACGACAATTGTCACGAGCGCGATGAGCGGCCCGGCCAGCAGCCGCAGGATACGCCGCGCAAGCCCGACAGGACGCATACTGTGCTGCGCCATCAGATCACGAACTGCCCATTTTTATAGAACAATTCGCCATCGACCACGATCTCGCTGTCGGTGCGCATATCGCAGATCATGTCCCAGTGGATGGCGGAGTCGTTTTTGCTGCCTGTTTCCGGGTAGCCGCGCCCAAGCGCCATGTGCACCGTGCCGCCAATCTTCTCGTCGAACAGGATGTTGCCGGTGAAGCGCTTGATGCCGAAATTCGTGCCGATGGCGAACTCGCCCAGGTAGCGCGCGCCGGGGTCGATGTCAAGCTGCGACAGCAGGTAACTTTCGTTCTTTTTGGCGCTGGCGCTGACGACCTTGCCGTTCTCGAATTTGAGTTCCACGCCTTCGACCTGCCGCCCGCCGCTGATGGCCGGGTAGGTGAAGCGTACCCAGCCGTTGACCGAGTCCTCGACTGGCCCGGTGAAAATTTCGCCGCTCGGCATGTTGTGAGTCGCGCCGGAGTTGATGAAGGTGCGGCCCTCAATGGACAGCGACATATCGATGTTTGGCCCGCGCACCTCGATCTTTTTGTGGCCTTTGATCCAGTCCACGTACTTTTGCTGGTCGTCGTATAGCTTTTTCCAGAGCGCCACCGGGTCGGGCTGGTCGGCGAAAGTCGCGCTGTAGATGAAGTTTTCCCATTCTTCCAGGCTCATGTCGGCCTCCTGAGCGCCTGCCTCGGTGGGGAACATGGTCAGCGTCCAGCGATACTCGCCGCTGGCCGTGCGGTCAAAGTAATTCCGCGACAGTTCGCGCCGTGTGGCGGCCATTGCCGACATGCGTTTGGGATCGATGCTCGAATTGCGGCGCGTGTTGCTGGACGAGCGCACCTGGATCGAGACTTTTACCTCCTCGGCAATCCAGCGTTCCAGCGGCGAAATCCAGGCCATCTGCTCGGCGCTGGCGTTGCGCAGGAAGAAATCGGCCATCACGCCGTCCATGCCGATCAGCCCGTTGGTCAGGCTCTTGGCGCCCTCGAAGAGCACTGTCGTGCACAGGCCGCCTGCGCGGATCACCTCTTTGTACACTTCATAGGCGAGCGGCATCCCGCTTACGTCGGTGAGCAGGGCCACCGTGTCGCCGGGCTGCACCGCCACCGAGTACGTCACGAGCGTGCGGGCCAGCCGTTCAATTCGTGGGTCAGTCATGATACGTCCTTAGCGGATGATTTTTGGGAAGTTTACCTCACCCCTGCCCCCTGGTGAGGGGGAACCGGGCGGCACTGTATGGGTTCTGATGCCCCCTCTGCAAGCGGAGCGGGGCCAGGGGGTGAGATTCGTTCACAAATCCGTGCGAACCTTCCACAGTTCCGGGAATAGCTGTACATCCAGCACGCGCTTGAGGTAGGCGACGCCCGCCGTGCCGCCTGTCCCGCGTTTGTAGCCGATGATCCGTTCCACCGTCGTCACGTGCCGGAAGCGCCACTGCCGGAAGGCGTCTTCCAGGTCAACCAGTTCCTCGGCCAGTTCATACAAATCCCAGTGAGCATTGGGGTTTTTGTAAACGGCCAGCCACGCGTTTTCTACCGACTCGTTGTGCTTGTAGGGCTGCGTCCAGTCACGCTCCAATACAGACGCGTCAATCGTGTAACCGCGCCGTGCCAGCAGTTGGATCGCCTCGTCGTACAGCGAGGGGCGATGCAGTTCTCGATCAAGCGCGGCGAAGCGTTTTTCGTTGTGGCGGTGCGGGCGCGTCATGACCTCGTTCTTGTTGCCGAGCATGAACTCAATCTGGCGGTACTGGTAGGATTGAAAGCCCGACGCATGGCGCAAGTAGGGGCGAAAGGTGCTGTATTCGCTCGGCGTCAGCGTCGAGAGGACGTCCCAGGCGTGCACCAACTGCTCCATGATGCGCGAGACGCGGGCCATCATCTTGAAGGCGGGCGGCAGGTCGTCGTGCCTTATCTGCTCGCGGGCCGCGTTGAGTTCGTGCAGCATCAACTTCATCCAGAGTTCACTGGTCTGGTGCTGGATGATGAACAGCATTTCGTTGTGGTCGGCGGACAGCGGGTGCTGCGCGTCGAGCACAGCGTCAAGCGCCAGGTAATCGCCATAACTCATGTCGCCGTCAAAGTCGAGTTTGGCCCCATCCAGTTCCGCTTTTGTCGCCACCGCACAACCCTTTCCACTCTGGCCTCACCCCCGGCCCCTCTCCACTGCGGTGGAGAGGGGAGCCAACACTGTCTATAGTGCCCATCGGTTCCCCCTCTCGGAATTCGGAGAGGAGGCCAGGGGTGAGGTCAACTTACTTTGTCGTAAACGTCACCTTGCCGGAGGAGCCGTCATACGTTCCGATCTCCTCGAAGCCAGAACCATCGGCTTTCACCCGGTAAATGCTGAAGGTCGCCACCGCCTGGTCGCCATTCTCGTCCAGGTAAGTCTGTACCTGCGTGCCGATGTAGTGATCGGCAATGAACGGCACGATCTTTTGCACCGCCTCGCCATTGTTCCCGGCGAAGATGATGGACAGCATGGCGATATTGGCAGCATCGTAAGCATAGTTGGTGAACGGCCCCGGCTCCTTGTTGTACTTCTTCTTGAAGGCGTCGATGAACGGCTGCGTGTTCGGGTTGGCCGTGCTGGACGCCGAGACGACGGTGAATTTGACCGAGGCCAGGAACTTGGCCTCGTCGGGGTTCGCCAGCATTTCAGGGCGGTACAGATTCTCCACGCCGAGCCAGTCCACCTTGCCCATATTAGCATCGACAGCGGCCAGCTTCAATACCTTCTGCGCATCGCCCAGGAAACAGGCACAGAAGAAGGCCGTGCTGCCTGCCGCCGAGAGCCGCGCCACCTCCGCGCTGACTTTGGTGACCTCGCTGGAAAGATCGGCGGCGTCTTTGGCATACTTCACGGCTGAAATCTCTCCGCCCTTGAAGCGATCCTGGAAGATTTTGACCAGTCCATTGCCGAATGGATCGTCCACGTTCAGGATGACGATGTTCTTGTAGCCGCGCGTTTCCGCAATACCCTCAAAGGCTTGCCCGGCGAAGTTATCGGGCGGGTTCATCACGCGGAAAATGTAGTCGTCCTTGATCGCACCGGCCATGCCCGTCGAGGCCGGGGCGATGATCACGATCTTGTTCTGGTCGGCGAACTGCTTCGCGCCCAGCACTTCGCCCGTCGAGAGCGGCCCGACAACAACCTGCGCACCGCTGGTTTGCACGACGGTCTGGATCGCTTTGGCCGCGCCGTCGGGCGTCCCGGCGGTGTCCTGCGAGGCGACCTTGAAGGTGATCGGGCGCTTGGCGGCGGCAAGCTGGGCGTTCATCTGCTCAACGGCCAGGTCGATACCCTCTTTGAAACCCTTGCCGTACTCGCCCAGGTCGCCTGTGTAAGGCAGGACGACGCCAAGCGTATATTCTACGGCCTTCTCCTGTGCCGTGCTGATCCTGGGGGTCTGCAAAGTAAGCAGCGCCAGGATGATCAGAAACCCGATAGCGACGTGAAATTTGCGGTTCATAGTTTTCTTCTCTCCTCAAAGAAATGTATCCGGGCAGCGAGACACAGTATTTTCGTGGATCATCCTCCTTTGTCGAGCGTTTCCCAGGCAATCGGGCTGACGTCGTCGTGACGCAGCGTGCGCCGTGACTGGCGGTCAATGCGCATGATCAGGCGGCAGGCCGGGTCGGGACAGGTCACGCGGGCGTCCGTCTCCATCCAATCCGCCGGGTGGTTCAGGCGCTGCTTGGCGGGCAGCAGCGGAATGGCCGATTGCAGCGCGTACAAGCAAAAGTTTTGACCGTCGGGCAGCGAGATTTTGCCGCTCTTCATAAAGAACTGGTCGCCCACCTTCATGTCGCAGGTGCAGTTGCCCTCGATCTTCTCGACCACCACCGCCAGATCGTAGAGTTGAAATTCGTCGGTTCGCTCGGTCATTGCGCCTCCTGTGCCCTGGGCTGAAGCCGCAGGGCTGAGATTACGAAGCCCCTCCGGGGCTAAATGCGGTGTCGGCTGATAGCTTTTTCCAGTTTAGTACGTACAGTAGTATAGCTATTTAACCCGCTTCAACGAGCTTTGTTGATTCAGCCCGGTGCTTTAAGGCTTGTCCGGTAGTGGAAGGGTGTCGGATGGGCCAGGGCAGGCCCTCACCCCCAACCCCTCTCCCGCAGGCGAGGGGCTTCCTTCCCCTTCCCCTGCGGGGGAAGGGGCCAGGGGATGAGGGCTGACGAGCAGCACACGACGTACAAAAGTTTCCCCATGAGTCCCGGAAAACCTTTTAGCGCCGGGCACAACCTAGTCCTCCCTCAGCTCTGGCAGTACCGCCTCACCGAGCAGCCGCAGCCCTTCCTCTTCGTTCAGGCCGTGCGGTGTGCCGAACTCGACCCGCCCAACGCCCGCCTCAAACAGCGCCGCCGCCTGAGTCGCCACGTCGCCGGGCGTGCCCGCGAAGGCCAGCTTGCGCAGCAAATCATCCGAGATATAGCTGGCGGCGCGCTCAAAATCGTAGGCCGCCGTTGCCAGTTGAATACGGGTTAGCAGTTCTGGCTCCAATGCTAAAGTATGGTCTAGCTGGGCGATAATGGGCAAATACAACGCGGCCTCGCGCCGGGCGAGGGCGCGCGCTGCTGCCCCATCTCGATCCACTACGGTCACGGCCCCCACCACAATCCCGATCTCGCTGGCCTCCCGGCCCGCCCGTTTCGCGCCAGCCTCCACATCGGCCCGGACTTGCGGGATCACGTCCGGGTTGGCCGTCCCGCCGATCTTGATCTCAGCCACGTCGCCCACGCAGGCGCGGATGGTCTTCGATCCCCACGCGCCGAGCAGGAACGGCACGTCCGGGCGGTACACGTTCCAGCGCAGCGAATCGCCGCCCGCCAGCCTGTAGACCTTGCCGGCGTAGGGTTCGGTGGAGCGCCGCAGCAGGTGGCGCACACACTCGAACGCCTCGCGGAGCGCCGCCACCGGATTGCGCGGCTCAATGCCCACGAAATCCAGCCACGCGCCGCGCGCCATGCCCAGGTAAGCGCGGCCCTGCGAGGCTTCGTCGATCAGCGCGATGTTGCCCGCCATGTTGATCGGGTGGCAGGTGAAGGGGTTGACCGCCGCCGGGCCGATCCGCACGCGCTTCGTGCTGCGCGCCATTTCCAACAGTGGCAGCCAGGCCGGCTGGTAGAGCATGTCGTTGTAGACCGATACGCCGTCGAAGCCGTACTCTTCGGCGGTTGCCGCCAGTGCGCCATAGGCGGTGATCGGCTTGTCGGTCTGGAAGGCAATGCTGATCTGCATGGATGGCTCCCTGCTCACCGCGCCGTGCCCACACCCAGATAGCTCTTGGCCGTTTCCTCGTCCGCCAGGATGTCGGCAGCCGCGCCCTGGAAGACGATCTGGCCCTCGCGCAGCACATAGCCGTAATCGCACAACTGTAGGAGGCTACGGGCATTCTGCTCCACGACCACCAGCGTGATGCCCTGGTCGCACAGCCGCCGCAACTGCTTGAAGATTTCCTTGACCAGCAGCGGCGAGAGCGCGGCGCTCGGCTCGTCCAGCAGCATCAGCCGGGGACGCGGCACGAAGGCAATCGAGATCGCCAGCATTTGCCGCTCGCCGCCGCTCAACTGTCCGGCCCGCTGCAACTGCCGCTCACGCAGAATCGGGAACGTCTTGAAGACCTCCGACAGCCGGTGCTCAAGGTCGCCGTGCGACAGGTGGCGGCCCGCCAGCAAGAGATTCTCGCGGATGGTCATGGCCGTAAAGACGTTCTGTGTCTGCGGCACGTAGGCCACGCCGTAAGCGCCGATCTTCTCTGTGGGCACGTTGTTCAGCGTCACGCCGTCCAGCCGGATTGTGCCGCCGAAGAGCCGGGTCAGCCCAAAAATGGACTTGATGAGCGTGCTTTTGCCGCTGCCGTTCGGCCCGAAGACGCCCACAAACTGCCCCGCCTCCACGCTCAGACTGAGATCGTGCAGGATTTGCAGTTTGCCGTACCCGGCGCTCAGGTGCTCAACAGACAGGAGGGTCATACCTCACCCCCAACCCCTCTCCACCTGGCGAGGGGGAACCGATGGGCGCTGTGCTCCTGGATTGCACCCCTCTCTGCCTGCGGAGAGGGGTTGGGGGTGAGGTTCCATGCATTAATCTCCGAAATATATTTCCCGCACCTGCGCATTGGCGGCGATGTCCGCTGCCGTGCCCTGCGCCACCACACGCCCGGCGTGCATCACGTACACGTCGTCCACAAAGTCAAACAGCACGTCCAGCCGGTGCTCGATGATCAAGAAAGTCAGCCCTTGTTCCCGGCGCAATGCCTCAACTAGATGGAAGATGTCGCGCGCCAGTTTAGGCGCAACGCCCGCCGTCGGCTCGTCCAGCAACAGCATCCGGGCCGAACCGTTCAGGCTGCGTCCGAGTTGCAGCAGTTTCATCTGCCCACCGGAAAGGTCGGAGGCCAGCGTCTTGTAGTGCCTGCGCAGCATCACCCGATCCAGGAGCGCGCCCGCCGCCGAGGCAATGTCCCGTTCCTGCTTGCGCCAGATGCGATGCAGCGGAGCCAGCCCCGGATTCTCGCCAAGCTGATCTTTGACCGGGAGCAGCACGTTGTCCAGCACGGTCATGCGTGTGAACAGGGCCGGGTCCTGGTAACTGCGCACCAGCCCCAGTTGGAAGATTTGATCGGGCGAACGGTGCGTGATGTCGTGGCCGTCGAACTCGATCCGCCCCGATTCGGCGCGCTGGCTGCCCGATAACAGCGCAAACAGGGTCGATTTACCGCTGCCGTTTGGCCCGATCAGCCCGACGATCTGGCCCGCCGGCACAATCAGCGAGACGTTATCGACGGCCTGCAAACGTTCAAAACGCTTGCTGACATTGTGGACGCGCAGCAGGTCGGTCATGGCTGTACGCTCAGTTCGTCGTGGGCGACGGTGGTTTCGGCGTGTTCGGGCAATAACCCCTGCCGCCGGAAGCGCAGCACCCACAGCAGGATCAGGGCAAAAAGAATGTAGCGCACGTAGTTGAATTCAAACTGGCTGCCCTGCGCATTGGCCCAGATGGATAGGATGGCTGTGGCCCGGTTCAGGACGGTGACGATCAACGCACCGAGCAGCGCGCCGCGATGGTTGCCCACCCCGCCCAGCACAACCATCACCCAGATGTCGAGCGTGAAGCCGACGGCGTAATCATTCGTGCTCACGAAGCCTAGATTGACGGCGAACAGCACCCCGCCAATGGCCGCCAGCGCCGACCCAATCAACATGACCTGTGCCCGCAAGCGTGGGACGTGCTTGCCCAGCGCCAGCGTCACCGGCTCATTTTCGCGCATGGCCTTTAGCAGTCGGCCAAAGGGTGAGCGCACCAGCCGTTCGCAGTAGACGTAAGCGAGCACGGCAATCGCCAGCACCAGCGCCATAAAACAGGCGGCGGATAGGGTCGGGTTGTCAAGCGCGCTGAAGGGCTGCGTCACGCCCGATAATCCGTTGATGCCGCAGATCAACGGTGTGTAACCGCGTACCAGCGTGCGGATCACTTCGCTGCCGACGAGCAGCACCAATCCGAGGTACCACTCTTCCTTGACGCGCAGCGCCGTGTACGAGACGAGTGAACCGACCAACCCGCCGACGATGGCAGCGATCAGCAGAGTCAGGCCCAGGTTGAGGAAGGCGATTCCCGGCTGGTCGTGGATGGCCCTGACGCGCAGATCGAGCGCCTGGGCCAGCGTCTCGCCGCACGGATCGAGGTACGCCTTGCCAACAAGCAGCGGCAGCAGGCGCGTATAGGTGATACCCGCCGTGTACGCGCCGATGGACACAAACAGCGCCTTGCCAAAGTTGGGAATGCCCGCCAGCCCGTATTCCAGGTTCAGACTCAGGGCCATGATCGCGGAAATGCCGAAGAAGGTCAGCAAGGCTATGGCTGTCGCCAGCAGGTCGATGTTCATCCGGTTGGCCCTCGCCAGCGACGCAGCCCATTCAGCGAGTCGGCCAGCCCGGTCAGGCCCTGCGGGCGCGCCAGCAGCACGACGATGATGATGACGAATGGCACGGCGGGCTTGAAGCTGAAATCGACCCTGAACTGAAAGTTGAGCCACTGCATCAACAGGTTTTCGGAGAAACTGACGACGTAAGCGCCCAGGATCGTCCCGGCGAAGCTGGTCATGCCGCCCAGAATGGTCGCTGCGAACACCGAGAGCAGCGTCAGCCAGCCCATCAACGGGTTGACGGTGGTGTAGATGCCCCACAGCGCGCCGCCCACCCCCGCCAGCCCGCCCACCAGAAGCCAGGTCAGGTCGTGAACGCGGTCAACCGGAATGCCGATCACTTTCGCCAGCGTCGGGTTGTTTGCCAGGGCGCGCATCTGGCGGCCCAGGTCGGTGCGGTTGAGCACCACGCTCAGGGCCAGCATGAGCAGGAGCGCCGTCGGGACACCCCACGCAAAGACGCTGGTCAGGATCAGGTCGGGGGTGCGGATTAAAACCTGCTGCGGCACTTTGACAGGCTTGTCGAAAAAGTCGAAGCGATCCACGAGCAGGAAGATCAGATAGCGCAGGATGAGGCCCACCGCAAAAGAGGCCAGGATCATGGCATAGGTGGACAGATTCAGCCGGGCCAGCGGGCGGTACACGGCCCGGTGCGTGATCAGCGCCACCAGCCCCGCGCCTATGAAGGCCAGACACAGGATCACTGGCACGCTGGTCGAGACGCCCATCGATACGATCAGCGCCACATAGCCGCCGACAGTGATCAGTTCGGCGTGGGCGAAGTTGGGCAGGCGCACGACAGCCATCGTCAGCGTCAGGCCGAGCGCCATCAGTGCGTACAGGCTACCTGCTTGCAGGGAGCGAACCAGCGAATCGAGGATGAGCGAAGTCGGCACGGGTGGTCTTCCTGCACCGGAAATACGGCTTTTGTATGTTGGGTTGACGGGTAGTGGCCGCTCAGTTTAACCGAAACAGGGGGGACGGGCAAACAAAATCACCTGCAATCGGCTTTCACCCAGCCATCATCTTTGCCGCGACTTGGCAGCGCCGAGCCGCATGTTATAATCCGCCCGCCGTTGTATCTTGCCGAGCCGTCACGACGAGGGACAAGTTTGAGGGTTCGAGCCGCTGCCATTTGCATCATCCTGAGCGCCGCACTGATCGGCACGCCGATGGCGGCTTCAGCACAAACGCCTGCCAATACAGGTTCGGTATGTGTGTTAGCTTTCAACGATGTGAACAAGAACGGTGGGCGCGATCCAGGCGAAGGGGCGCTGCCGGACGTTGGCGTGAGTCTGATGGTCGGCCAGAATGTGATTATTGCCAATTATGTCACGGATGGCTCCGAGCCGCACTGCTTCCCCAACCTGGCCCCGCAGCAGTACACGGTCAGCTTCAGCAGCCCGCTGTACGAACCAACGACCCTGACTGAATTTACCTTCGTCCTCGCGCCGGGTGAGCCTGCCAGCCGCGAGTTTGGCGCGATTGCCAAAACCGCCACAGGAGAGGCGACCCCGGAAGCCACCGGCCTCAACATTCCAATGACCACACCGGTGCGAATCGGGCTGTCGGCATTGGTAGCCGTGCTGGCGATGGCTTTCGTCGCGGCCATTGGCATGATCATTTACAGCCTGTTTGTGCACAGGCGGCGCTAGGGACTGTGATGAACAAAAGGAAAACATGAGCGGCAGACTGAGCTACCACGAAGGCAACGTGCAGGCCAACGGCATCACCATACATTACTACCGCACCGGCGGGGACAAGCCGCCGCTGGTCCTGGCACACGGCTTCACCGACAACGGCCTGTGCTGGACGCGGGTTGCCGGCGCGCTGGCTGAGGACTACGACCTCGTGATGGTGGATGCACGCGGACACGGGAAATCCGCCCGCGCCGAGGTCCCCTTCAGCAGCGATGACCAAGCCAACGACCTGGCCGAGGTGATTCGGGCGCTTGGCCTGGAACGCCCCGCCGTGTTGGGACATTCGATGGGCGCAGCGACGACGGCCCTGCTGGCGGCGCGTTACCCCGATCTGCCGCGCTGCATCCTGCTGGAAGACCCACCCTGGTTCCTGGGTGTGCCGCCCGGTGCGGACGACCCGGTGGAGAATCCCTGGTTCACCTGGCTGCGAACCGTCCACACGCTGTCCCACGCTGAACTGGTCACTGGCTGCAAAACCGATAATCCGGGTTGGGATGACATCGAGTGCACTCACTGGGCGGAGTCCAAGCAGCAGTTTGACGTGCGGGTGCTGGATTATATCCCTGGCCCGTTTGCGTTCCATTGGAGCGATATGATTCCTCGGATTGCCTGTCCGATTTTGCTCATCACCGGCGACTCGGAGAAGCGCGGTGCACTGGTTTCGGCGGAAACCGCTGAGAGCATCCTCAAACTGGCGCGGCATGGACAGGTGGCACATATCCCTGAGGCCGGGCACAGCATCCACCGCGACCAGTTCGAGCCGTATCTCACGGCGGTGAAGGCGTTTCTGCACGAGCAAATGAAACAAGCGGCGGGCTGAGTTGATTCAGCCCGGTGCTTCAGCGCCGTGCACTTCACGCCAGGTAAATCTCACCCGTCGCACCGTTCCTGCTCAACGACCAGCCCCGGTCAAGGCGTACCCAGACCATCGCCCCGGCGATAGAGCGTTCCAGCACGGTGATTTTTTCGCCCGGCTGCAAGAAGCCGACGATGGATGCATCGGTGCGCGGCGCGGAACGGATGCGCAGCGGGGCGGTGGTTTGCGTCACGAGCGTCTCCGGTCCGGGCGCGGCGGGAACCAATCCTGCTGTCCAGGGTACGGCCACGCCCTGGATAGCGCTGAATTCCGCTGCACCAATCGCGCCGAGCCGCCAGAATGAGACGGCGGGCGCGCTGTACGTCTCAAAAGCCAGCCGCGCCGCCTGCCGGATTTGATCGGGCGGGACGGGCCTGCCGCCTGTCGGTTCGGCTTGCAGCATCGGGATGACAGGCCTGGCGTAGGGCCGGAGCGCTGAGAAGGTCGCCGCCAGGAACTGCGCGGCGTTTTGCTGGCCGTTGCTGAACTGCCCGTGGAAAACTTTGGGATGCCAGCTATTGATGAAAGGGAACCATTCCGGCAGGTTCACGGCATTGAAGGTCTCCGGTCTGCCGTCAAAGCTGGCGCCGATATGCAGTGTGCCGGGCAGCACGCGCCGCAGCCCGATCATAAAGTTGCGGATGTCGGCGCTGTTTTTCAGGGCCAGCCGTGCCGGGTCAAGTTCCAGGATGAGCGACATGACGCCAGGGGCCTGCGCAGCCTGCGCGATCAGATTGATCTCGGCGGCAGGATCACGGCCCCAGACCTCGTGCCAGGCGTGAAGATCGATGCGGTAGCGGGCCAGTTCGCTGGCCCATCGCGCCAGATCGTTGGGGCCGTTGATAGTCATCCCCATCTTATTGTCGCTCTGGCCCTGCCAGGCCGTGCCGCTGCTGCTCCGAATCAGCAGCGCTTTCGCATTCGCCGCCGACGTGTTGATCCGCTGCGCCAGTTCGCCAATGCTGTTCTCCGCGACAAGTTGCGCGGCGACGTGCGCCAGCATGATCTTGCCATCGTAGGGCGTAGGTGCAGGCCGGGCATAGACCGGCTGATCGGCGTGCAGACTGCGGAAAAACGTATCGAAGATCGCGCCTTTGGGGTTCTGTGCATCGGTCACGATCCCCGCGCCATCCATCGAGTCCGCCCAGGCGAACCAGATCAACACGGGGACGATGTGAAAGTAGGTGCTCTGGATCAGGGCGAAGGTCTTGTTCATGTAGTTGGCGATGCCCGGCCAGTAGGAGCGGTTTGTTACGTCCACCCTGGGCACGCCGATCTCGGTGATCCAGAGCGGAATACGTGGAAACGCGCCGGACATCTGGGTGATCAGGCCACCGAGTTGGCCGCGCGACCAGTTGGGAAAGGGCGAGGCGTCGGGCGGCGTCAGCCCATAAGGGTGGACGCTGATCCCATCGACGGGCAGTGTGCCCCCCGCGCGCTGCTGCACCTTCAGCATATAGTTCAGAGAATCGCCCGAAACCAGGCCGCCCGTGATCACTTTGGCTGCCGGGTCTGCCAGCTTGATGGCCTGCGCGGAGGCCACCAGCATCGTGGCATAGTTCTGCGGCGGGACGTAGATCGAGGTGGGTACGGACTGCGCCTCTGGCGGCTGATCCTGCTCATTCCAGATTTCGTAGGCGTCAACAATGCCCTTATAGTGACGTGCAATGGCGCTCGCCATCTCGGCGTAGCCCCGGATGTACGTATCCCAATCGCCGGTGCGCCAGGGTGCGTTGCCCAGATATGTATCGTGCAGAAGAATTAATAAAATTTTCGTCCCGGATTGCGCGTGCGCGTGTATAATGGGGTCATAGAACGCGAACGCCTGATCCAGCGTATGACCTTTGCTGCTGACGTGGAAGACAAAACGCACCCAACCCAGGCCCGCCAGTTTGGCTGCCATCGGATTGCCCGCGGGGTTGTAAGGATCAATGTTGATGCCCCATAAGCGTTCTTTGGGCCGCAGCGCCGCGTCGAGCAAGTACACCAATCGCCCGTCAATCGAGCGTTCGGCTGACCAGCCACGTGCGTGTGGCAACCAGACCAGTCCCGCCGCTTCGACCCGGTTGTCGTCATTCGCGCTGATGATTTCGTTGAGTTTGAGTTGCTGACCCGTCTTGAACTGATCGCCGGTTTGGGGCTGGCTGCGGATGGTCAGCGCGCCCACCACGCAGCGGTATTGTTTGACAGGCATGGATTCCTGGCCGCCTTTCGAGCACTGTCCGCGCAAACGATGAGTTTATTCCGTGCGTGCATAATCTGCCAGGGTTGTCGTGAGGTAATCACACCGTTTTGAGATAGCCCGTGCGTATGCTGGCTGTCTTGTAAGACAATACAATAGTACAATAAGTAGGAATGGCAAGCTCCAGACACTTGCTTGAATGGACATTGCGGCGTGCTTGTAGCCCAGAATAAGAGCGAGGCCACCATGGCGAACCTGCCCACAAATGATTGGACCGTCGAGTTTAACTTCGCGCATTCATCCGAAAGCGTCCGTATCTACATAAAAAATGAACTGCTCCTGGGGCGTATCGAACCCACGCAAGCCATTTTCGGCGGACTGGATTTGACGCCTTACCAGGGAGCTGAACTGGGCGTCTCACGGCGGCACGCCGTGATCCAGTGGCAGGGCAGCCATCTGGTGATTTCCGACCTGGGCAGCGACAACGGCACGGTAGTGAACGGCACACGCTTGCAGCCCAACACGCCGCACCGCATTTCGGATGGGGACACAATTTACCTCGGTCATCTCAAGTTGACCCTCCATATGAACACCGACTACGGCTTGAGCACTATCAAGGGCAAGCGGGTTGAACTGAACTTGCTCACGCCGCCCGCCAAGGGCAAGGGACAGCGCATTCTCATCGTCGAGGACGACGTTCAGATCAGCAAGTTGTACCAGACCGTCATCGAAAATGAGGGCTACACGGTTCAGGTCTGCCGCGATGTGGTGAGCGCCATCCGCATTCTGAACCACAATACACCGGCCCTGATCCTGCTGGACATCCGGCTGCCGGGCGTACATGGCCTGGAACTGTGCCGGTACGTGCGGCGCGATACGGAATGCCCGACTATCCCGATTGTCATCGCCAGCGCGCTCACCGACGACGAATCCGTCCAGCAGGCGATGAGCGCAGGAGCCGATCTGTACCTGGCAAAACCGCTCAACATCAAGGAGCTGGTGCGCGTCACCGCCGCGCTCATCCAGAAGCACGAACAGGACAACCCGGCCCTGCACACCAAGAAACTGGCAGGCACGGCCTCTCTGGACTTTGTGGCAGCCGCCTCCCGCAACGATACGATCATTATCTTTGTGGACGGGCAGCGCGAACCCATCGGAACGGTGGTTGAGAAAGAGATTACACTTGGGCGTGGCAACCCCGGCGCCGCGCCGCGCTCCTACCTCGACCTGGGGGCCTACGGCGCCTTCGATAAAGGGGTGTCCCGCAACCATGCCCGGATCAGACGCCAGGCCAAGTCGTTCATCATCGAAGACCTGGACAGCGCCAACGGCACGTTTGTCAACGGTCACTCGCTGGCGAATCAGGAAGCGTGTCCGCTGAAAAACGGAGACGAGGTACGCCTGGGCGATCTGCGGATGCACATCTACCTGCTGGCCGAGACCGAACCCGTGCTGCCCGCGCACTGACGTACATTCCAACCTGTGACGCAAACAGCATCCTTGATCAGGGCGATCATCTTCGATTTTGGCGGCGTCCTGATGCGCACGGGCGACCCCGCCGGACGCCGCGAGTGGGAGGCTCGGCCTGGCAAGCAGCGAACTGGAACGGGTTGTTCACGGCAGCGCCCTCACGAAAGGTTCTCAAAATCACTCATGACGACACGCGCAATCATCTTCGATTACGGCAACGTGCTTGACGTAACCGACGACATGGAGCGCTGGCTTGCCAAGCGGGACGCAATGGCCGCGCCGCTCGGCATGACGGGCGCTGAACTCTGGAATTTGCTGTACTACACCGAACCCTGGCAAAAGGTCAAACGCGGGCAAATCTCCGAAGGCGAGTTTTTGGAGATGGTGCTCGGCCCGCTTGGCATCAAGGGGCGCGCCGCGCAGGACGAGTTCATGGTTAAGCTGATCGAGGGCCGGGACAAGGTTCACCCCGACATGGCGGCGCTGCTGCGCGAACTCAAGCCGCACTACCTGCTCGGCCTGTTGAGCAACACGCAACTGGTCGAAATGGAAACCTGGATCGCGGAAAAGCAGGGTCTGAAAGGCATTTTCGATGCGGTGGTCAGTTCGGCAAAGGTGGGCATGGCAAAACCCGACCCTGAAATTTACGAACTGGCTCTGAAACTGCTCCGCGTCGCGCCACAAGAGGCCCTGTTCATCGATGACCTGGAACGCAACACCTCGGTGGCGGAAGCATTGGGCATTCCATCTATCATCTTCGAGTCCCCGGCCCAACTGCGCCGCGAACTGGCAGCGCGTGGCATTCTGCCTGTCCGTCCATGATCAGGGTACGGCCCTACCGCGCCGACGATTTCAGTGCGGCGCTGGAAGTCATCAATGCAGCGGCGAAGGTTGACCATACACGGCGCATCACGGAAGCCGTCTTCCGGCGGGCCTGGGCCGACCCGGCCTACTATGATCATGCGGCGGTTGCCTTCGCCGATACCGACCATCCGGCAGGCTTCATCTGGTGGGATCGAGATCAGGGCCAGTCACGACGGCTCGAAGGTTGGGTGCACCCGGCGTATCGCCGTCGCGGCGTCGGCACAGCGCTGCTCATTGCCGCCGAGTCTGCCGCGCGTGCCCAGGAAGTGCTGCCCATCACGCTCACCGGGCGCGTCTACAGCGACATTCCCGGCGGCGAAACGCTTTTTCGGCAGCGTGGCTATACAGAAGTCCACCGTTTCTATCTCATGTCGCTGTCGCTGGTCGGGCGGCCCTTCGCGCCCGTTGAGGCGGCCCCGCCCGGCGTCACCCTCCGCGCCTTCCAGGAGCAAGATTTGGCGGCGCTGGTCGAAGCCGACAATGCCATCTTCGCCGGACATTGGGGATCGCGCACGCGGACGGTGCAGGCCTGGCAGCGCGAGATGCAGGAGTCACGGCCCTACGATCCATCGCTGTGGCTGCTGGCCTGGGAAAATGATCGGATCGTGGGGGAATGCCTCTGCCATCAGAGCCGCGAAGCCGGCCCAACGGACGCCTGGATCAGCATCCTCGGCGTGCGGCAGGACTGGCGAGGGCGCGGCCTGGGCCGCACGCTGCTGGTGCGGGGTCTACAAATATTGCAAGAGTCCGGGTTTACCAGCGCCAGCCTGCACGTCGATGCGGAGAATACTCCGGCGCTCAAGCTGTATCGCAGCGTAGGAATGGAAGTCACGCGCACGCGGGTACACTTTGCCCGCCGGATCGAGGCCTCGAAGCACGTGTAAAACCAACCCCACCTCCTACCCCCCTCTCCGCAAGCAGAGAGGGAGAACTGGCGGATGGCAATCCACGTCGTACTTTCTCCCCTCACCAGTTGGAGAGGGGCCGGGGTGAGGTCAATAACCCGCCAGATCGAAGCGACTGCCGCTGTGCGTGCCTGGTAATGTTTTGATACAATGAACGCACACTGTTGTCATATTTGTAAACGCCCCAGGAGCAATCATGAACGATATTCTCGGAAGGCTGAATATTGCGTACAACGGCGGGCCGTTCGGGTGGGGATGGGGCTTCGTCCTTTACCTGATCATCTTTCTTGCGATTCTCACATTGCTTCTCCAGAAGAAGAGTAATTTGCTGATTACCATTTTCATGGCGATCACCGTGATGGCGGCGCTGCTTGACAAGATCAATGCTTTCCCGGCACGCGATTTCTGGGCATTCTTTGATCGGGTGATGATGCTGGTTTTCCCGCTGGTAGTCGGCGGCATGACACGCACGCCCCGGTCGCGCCCCTGGGCAATTCTGGGCGGTATTGTCGCGGGCGTTTATCTGTTTGCGCGCTGGTTCCTGGACCAGATGCCGCACTGAATTTGCCTCACCCCAACCCCTCTCCACTCCGGTGGAGAGGGGCTTCTCAGTTCCCCTCTCCGCAAGCGGCCAGAGGGTGAGGTAAATTTCCCATCAATTTACTGCCCGACCACCGGCGCAGACTGCAACTTGAAGGATGCCACTGCCGCTTCCAGGACGTCATCTTTGGGGGAAAGCAGGCTGTCCACCGTTACGGGGACGAGCACATCGGGCGCGACACCTTCTCCTTCCACCGCGAGTTTGCCGTTGGCATCGGTGAAACCGCCCGTCGGAACCTGGATAAACGCGCCATCCGGCAGCAGATATTGGCCGCCGCTGACCGTTCCGGCCATGCCTGCCGACGGCGTATTCCCGACAATTGTCGCCCGCTTGCTGGACTTGAAGGTGTAAGCGAACAGGTCGGCGGCGCTGGCCGTGTTGCGATCCACCAGGATTGCCAGCGGCCCGTGATAGATCGGCTGGCGCGGATCGACGATCATCTCGTAGACCAACCGTCCATCGGATGCAAACTGTTTGCCGACGATGAACCCCTGATCGAAGAAGCGGCTTGCCATCGCATCGGACATCTGCGAGAACCCGCCCGGATTCGAGCGCACGTCGATGATAATTCCCGGCGCGTTGGAGGCGATCAGCGAATCAACAGCCCTGTCGAAGTCGCGCAGCGTCCCGGCTTCAAGGAATGAATTGACGCGAATGTAGCCAATGCCCGATGGTAGTTTGTAGTCCTTGACGTCGGGTCTGTCTTTGCGAATGGCGCTGCCTGGCTTCGGCTCAACGCGGGTCAGCCTGGCCGTCGTTTCGGGCTGTCCCGGATTCTGAAAGGTCACGTCAACGCTTGTGCCCCGTTTGCCGAACGGCAGCAGACTCAGCCTGAGCGCCAGCAGGCCGTGCGGCGTGGACGAGTTGGCGTATTGAAGCGTCACGTCCCTGAGCGCATCCTGAACTGGCCTGCCGTCCCAGCGAGTGATGATCGCGCCCGGCTTCATTCCGGCCTGTGCTGCCGGACTGTCATCGCGCACCAGCACTACCACGACCTTGCCCTCGCTGGTCGAGTCCAGGCGGATGCCCAGGCCGCCGTTGTAATCGCTGACAAGCGCGGGTAGGCCGAAATCGACATGCCCATCCGGGATCGCATTGCCGAAGTCACGGATGAGGCGCTGGCAGTCGGCGGCGGTCTTTGCCGTTTTCGAGGCCGGGATGAGCGTAGCGCGCAGTTTGGCCCAATCGATCTTGTGCAGGTCGGTGAAGGGGTAAACCTTCTGCACGCGGTCCAGGAAGGTCGGAATCAATTCCGCGCAGCTTAATGACGTGTAATTGACCGTATCGCCCGCGCCCGTCGTAATCAGATCGACATCTGCCTTTGCCTCACGGATCACGTCAAAGGGACTCCTGTCCAGGTTGACGAGCGACCATCCGGCAGGCAGCGTCAGGCGCGGGTCGTCGGCAGTAAAGAGCTTGTGATCCGCGCCGTAATCGCTGGGAAACTGCTCCTTATCGTCGGCAGTCCAGACCAGCAGCTTGCCGCCCTCGACCACGTAGTCGATGCTGATCTTGAGCGTCGAGGCGATCATATCCTCATTCAGCGCCATATAGCCCCGTGAGGCCACGTCGCTCATCAGGCGGATGTCGAAAATCATCAGGTTCGGGTTGGGAGACTTGCCACCGGTCACGTCGAAGGGACGGCCCGCTGGTTTGGGCGGCAGGTCGATCTGGTAAGTGCCGTTGCTGGCCGAACCGTCATACGTGCCGATCACCTGCTGCGCCTTCGGCAGCAAATAGATCGGGTCGTTGCCGAACAGCCCGCTGGCGTCGTTCAGCCCGACCAGCAGCGGCAACGAATCGTAGCCCTGGTAGGCCACACTAAATTTCCCGCTCAGTTGCTCAACTTCAGTCGGTACGCTTCGCTGCGCCCACGCCACCGGGGCCAGCCCTGACAACAAAACCAACACCGTCACAACAATGCACAACCGCTTGATCATGTTACACCCTCAGCATTCACCACCATTGTCCAGCAGTCCATCAAATTTGAGCAAAATCGACGGCGCAAGATTTGCAGCCCGGCCCTGCTCTGGCGTTCAAACAGAAACCGTGCTCGTCTCACGGGGCAGGCTGACAATACCACTATGCCTATCTGTCCATTATACCCGGCGACGCAGCGACGCAGAGGCGGCGGTAAGCGAGCCAACGGCGTAAGCGCAAATGCAGCGGGATCAACGGCTGGGAGAAGACACCGAAGGGTCAGCCCTATTTGTCCGGTCAGGGCACTCCGGCATATAATGGCGGATTGTGCTTTCTCACCCAGATAGTTCTTCATGACCGAAAAACTCCTACAGGACAGAGTGATTTTTCTAACGGGCGGCGCGCAGGGCATTGGCCGTGAATGTGCACTGGCCTACGCAAGGGAAGGCGCAGCGGTCATCGTCGCCGACATCAACCGGACGGCAGCCGAACAGACCCTTGCCGAATTATCCATTCCAGGTTTAGCAATTGAATGTGACGTCAGCAGCAGCGCCTCCGTCGAGGCGGCGATTCAGCTTGCGCTTAAGACCTTTGGCCGGATAGACGCTGTGCACAACAATGCCGGGATCAGCAGCCCGTCAAAGCCCCTGCATGAAACCAGCGAGGCCGAATGGGACACTTTGCAGCGCGTCAATCTGAAAAGTGTCTACCTGACCACGCGCTTCGCCTTCGAGTCGCTAAGAGCCAGCCAGGGCTGCATTCTGAACACAGCCAGCATGGTCGGGCTGATTGGGCAGGCCGATCACGCGGCTTATGTGGCGACGAAGGGCGGCATGATCAGCCTGACCAGAGCGATGGCCCTGGACTACGCGCGCTACAAAATCCGCGTCAACGCTGTTTGCCCGGCGGGTGTGTGGACGCCATTGCTGCGCGAGTGGGTGCAGGAGCAGCCGGACCCGCAGCAGATGATACAGTACTTAAACGACATTCATGCCCTGGGTTACTGCCCCAATGGGGACGTGATCGCCGACGCTGCGGTGTTCCTGCTTTCCGACATGGCGCGATTCATCACGGGCTGCATCCTCCCGGTGAGCGGCGGGGCAGAACTTGGCTATCGTCGCTGATGTTACGCGCGAAGGACTTTTCACCTGTTGAGCAGGGTGAATCGGCCAAAGTGTAAGCCTACCTCACCCAATACAGGCCCGTAGCCGAATCTACCAGCAGAGTGTTATCGGTCAGTGGCGCGAGTGAGGCATTTGACACATCCGCGCGCAGCAGCGTGCCGAGTGATATAGATGTTTGCACGACCAGCGCCAGTGCGGTGCCATCCGGCGACCAGGCCAGCGCACCGACGCGCGGGCCGTCGATAAGCGGGCTGGTCGGACGGGTTACGCCTGCCTCCACCGAGATCATGTATACCTGGGTCGAGTCAAGCTGTGTGATGCGCCCATCAGCGTTGTCGTCGCGCACCGCAACAGTGTAAGCGAGCCGGTTCCCGTCCGGCGACCAGGCCACCGCCCCGCCGACCACCTGGTTTGCGCCCCCGGTCAGCGGCAAGGCAACGGCATCATTGGCCTGCATCACCCACAGGATGGGCACGTCGTCCATCGAGATGAAGCCATCGCCGTTCGTGTCGGTAGTCACAGCGCGGAAAGCCAGCCGTGTTCCACTCGGATTCCAGAGCACCGTCGGGAAATCCAGGCCCGCCGCTACGATGTTGACCACGCCTGTCGTCAGGTCAGCAACCGCCAGTTGCAGCGAATCGGGCTGCGTGATGCGGCCATTGGCGTCGTTGTCGGTGCGGTGCAAGAAGGCGATGTGGAAGCTGTCGGGACTCCAGACGGGCGTTCCGGCGTCCACCGCTCCCGGTGGGCTGATCACGCGCTGGTTGACACCGTTCACATCGGTGATCCACAGAGTGCGTGGATCACTGGCATCGTAACCGTTGCGATTGGTGTCTACTTGCCGCACGTAGGCAATCGATGCGCCATTCGGACTCCAGCGCGGCGAGGAGATACGTGCCGTGCCGTCGGTCAACGGGAAAACGCCACCGGTGCGCGTGTCAAGCAAATACAGTCTGTTCACGCCAAAGAACGACTGTGTGAACAAAACGCGCGTTCCGTCGGGCGACAGGCTCAGGCTCGTGTCATCCACGTTCGCGCCCGTGAACTGGATCAACAGGCCCGTGCGCGCATCGACCAGCGAAATTGAGCGGTTGGGCAAGCCTTGCGCCTGCGTCAGGATGATCAAGCGCCCACCATCGGGCGTGTAGGCGCTGTCGATCAACTTTTCCCGGCTGACGAGGCGGCTCAAGTTGTGCAGCAAGCCGCTCCGATCCACAAAGAAGGAGACTACCCCGTCGCTGCGGACAAGCGGTACTTGCGCGTCCTGCTGCGTGATCGGCGTGGTGTGGAGCGCACCGTCGGGGCCAGTTCCCAGGCGGAATAGCGAGTGCAGGTCAGTGTCGGCCAGCACCACACCGTCGTGGTTAGAATCCCACCACGCGCCAAAGATGATCGTGCCGGGGATTGTCACGGCTTGCGCATGGGCAGCGGCGGGCAGATTCAGGATCAGGCAAAGTGTGGACAAAACGAGAAGGCAGCGCTTCATGGACATCTCCTGAACTCCGTCCTGAATCTAGCCAGGGGAGAACTCTCAATCCCCAATTCGTCCATCGCCCGATACATATCTTCGTAGGCGAAGGGTATCTCGTCAGGGTTCTCCGTTAAATTCCCTATTGCTTTGTTGAAGATATATTCGAGGATTGGGTGTTTGTGTGACTTGTAGGATTTGCCGTTGTGTAGGTAAGTCACTTCTGTTCATCCAGGTCGAGTAGTTCGGTCAGAGGCAGATCAAGGCATAAGGCAATTTTGTACAGGTTGAGAAGAGAAATGTTTCGCTTGCCTGTCTCAAGCTCGTTGTAGTAGGAACGGCTGAATCCTGCTTTGGCAGCCAACTCTTCCTGTGTAAGTTGGCGAGCTGTCCGCAGTTGGCGCAGGCGTTCGCCCAATCGCCTCAAAACTTCGGCTTCACTGCTTGTTCTCTGCATGAGGCGAGTATCCAGAGAGTCACTTAAATCACAACCCGATTTAAGTGACATTACGGGATATGTAGAAGCGTTTTCTTTACTTACTGACATTATGCAGCCAAACGGGCAGGCTGCAACTGGTTCGGGGTATCGAAAGCGGTGAGGAGTACGACCTGACCGGGCTGGGCGTGGATCGCTTCTTCTCGGAGACGGCAGCGCGCCGCCCAGCGATCCACGTCGATGTGCTGCGGCCTGGAACGAAGCACTAGTTGTTCCAGGCTTACATCTTTGACGTGGAATATTTATCGTTGGTTCCAACGTCCTTTGAGATTTGGCGGCTTGTCGTTACAATGCCGTACCATGAATGAAGATCGACGCATGTCCCTCAAAGAGGCTGCCGCGCTGGTCAAATCCGGGCAGGTACTGGCGCTCGGCGGCATGACGCTCTATCGCCGCCCGGTGGCCTTCGTCTACGAACTGCTGCGGCGCGCGGAGCGCCCGGTGGGCCTGACGCTGCTCAACTTCACGTCCGGCTACGAGTCCGATCTGCTGGTCGGGGCGGGCTGCGTGCGCCGGGTGCGAAGCTGCTACTTCGGGCTGGAAGCGTTCGGTTTCGCGCCGATGTTCACCGCCGCTAAGGGACTGGAAGTCACCCAGGAGACCGAGGCCAGCCTGGCCTACGGGATGCGCGCCACAATGGCGGGCGTGGGCTTTATGCCCTCGCTGGCCTGGATAGGCACGGATATGCTGGCGCTGCGGCCCGACGTGAAGACGATCATCGATCCGTACACCGGGGAGGAAGTGGCTGCCTTCCCGGCCCTGCACTGCGACGTGGCGGTGCTGCACGCGCTGGTCGCGGATCGGAGCGGCAACGTCCGCTTCAACCGCAACCGCGCCGTCGATCCGGAACTGGGGCTGATCGCCGATACGGTCATTGTCACGGCGGAAGAAATCGTGGATGAACTGACCGCCGACGTTGATCTGGTCGGGCCGCTGGTGACGGGCGTCGTCCATGCGCCGCGCGGGGCCTGGCCGACATCGTGTTACCCGCTCTATCCGGTGGGTGGCGGCGAAATCCTGCGCTACATCGATGCCTGCAATGCGGGTTGTTTCGAGCAATACCTGGACGAAGTGCTGGCGAACTCTGCCGTGTGAAGGCAAACCTGATGAGCCAACTCCTACTCGGCATCGACGTGGGGACAACGGCAGCCAAAGCTGCGCTGTTCAGCCCGGAGGGAGTGCTACAGGCGGTAGGTCAGGCCGAATACCCGCTGCATCATCTTCAGCCTAGTTGGGTCGAGCAGCATCCGCAGGACTGGTGGCGCGCGGTCTGCACGGCCACGCGGCAGGCATTGGCCGCCGTGCCAGATGCCGCGAATCGGGTGGCTGGCGTAACAGTCAGCTCGCAGGCTCCGACGATGCTGGCCCTGGATGCGGACGGCCAGCCCGTGCGCCCGGCGCTGATCTGGATGGATCGGCGGGCCGAGGCCGAAGCGGTCAAACTGGCGCAGACGTTGGGGGCGGACAACGTTTATCGGATCAGCGGCAACCGCCCGGATGCGTTCTACGTGGCTTCCAAGCTGCTCTGGTTCAAGACCCACGAGCCGGAGCTTTTCGCCCGCACCCGCTACTTTGTCCAGGCCAACGGCTACATCAACTACCGGCTGACCAGAACGTACAGCCTGGATCACGTCCACGCGGCGCTGTTGCAGTTGCGCGATTATGCCAGCGGCGAATGGTCGGCGGCGCTGTGCGAGGCGTGCGGCGTCGAACCGTCCCAGTTCCCGCCGATCTACGAAGGACATCACGTCCAGGGCGAAGTGACGCGCGAGGCCGCCGAAGCTACCGCACTGCGCCCCGGCACGCCGGTCATGGTCGGCACGGTAGACGGATCAGCCGCTGCCATCGAAGCGGGCGCGATTCAGGTCGGCACGGCGGCGGAAATGACTGGGACTTCGACGGTCCTGCTCATGCTCGACAACGGCACGACGATGGAACCGGCTTTCATCGCCATGCCCCACGCGCTGCCCGGTTTGTACCTGCTGCTGGGCGCGATGGTCGCCTCCGGCGCGAGTCTGCGCTGGTACCGAGATCAGTTCGGATTGACGGAAGTGAGTGCAGGTGGGCAATTGGGGATTGACCCCTTTGACCTGCTGACCCAGCAGGCGGTGCAGAGTCGGGCAGGCAGCGACGGTGTGCTCTTTCTGCCGTATATGATGGGCGAGCGTTCCCCGCTGTGGCATACCAACGCGCGTGGCGTGTTCTTCGGTCTGTCACTGGCGACGCCCAGGGCAGCGGTCATCCGCGCCATTCTGGAAGGGACGGCCTTCGCGCTGCGACATAACGTCGAGGTGGCGCAGCGGGCGGGCGTGTCCATCGACGAGGTGCGCTCCATCGGCGGCGGCAGCCGCAGCGCGCTCTGGAACCAGATCAAGGCGGACGTGCTCGGCCTTCCGGTGGCGCTGCCGGAAACATCGGTAGGCGCGCCCTTTGGCGATGCGATCCTGGTCGGCCTGGGCCTGGGGCTGTACCCCGACGTGCAGCGCGCACTCTCCGGCATGATCAGGATCAGGACGCGCTACGAGCCGAACCCGGCCAACCATGCCCGGTACACCGCATTGTACGGCATCTTTCGCAGCATCTACGAGCATCTACGCGACGACTTTGACCGGCTGGCACGAATCAGGACTGAGTGATAGCCATGAAAGGTACTCAGCCGTCCATGCCCTCACGGGCGCGGGAACGTGCAGTGCCGCACCAGTGTCTGGCTGTCCGTGACGGTCACGACAGCATAGCCCGGCGGCTCATCCCAGGACGGAATCGGTTCTGTCGCGCCCGGCCAGCTTCCGAACTGGAACAGCGCCGACGGCGCGGCGCAATATAGTATCCCGTCCTGCACCACCTGGAAGCCGCGATGCACGTGGCCGAAGAACACGCCGCGTATCCGGTCACGGGCGGGCGCCAGCGCGGCGCGGAAGGCGTCCCCGCAGTCCAGCGCCATGCTCAGGCCGTTCGGCCATTTCTCATCCAGCCAGGTTGTGTCCAGCTTCACGGGCTGGTGATGGATCGCAATGAGCAGCGGCGGGCCGTCGCGGTGGCACAGATCGCGTAAAGCGGCAAGCTGGTCGGGCAGCAGCGTCCCGGCGGGGTCAACCGGGCCGCGCGTGTCGAAGACCGCCAGCCCGAAGCCGCCGATCTCCACGTAGTAATCGTAGCGCTCCCCGGCGGGTGTTTTGTCCAGCAAACCCCGCAGCATCGGGGCGGGGCGGTCATGGTTGCCGACGACGTAGTGGATCGGGTAGCGCAGTTTCGACAGCGCGGCGCGGGCCAGCGCGTAAGCTGATTCGCTGTAGTCGTCGGTGACATCCCCAGTGTGCAGCACAAAATCCGGCTTGAAAGGCAGGTGGTTGATCCTATCCACCAGGGCTTCCAGGGTCAGCAGCGCGGGCTGGCCGTGCAGCGTGTAATAAGGCGTCGGGCCGACGTGCGTATCCGTGATATGAATGAAGCGCATAGTTCATCCTTATGGTTGAATGAGGCCAGGATGACAATATCACAGACGCCGGATTCGTCAATCCAAAAACCCGCCTGATTCGGTGACTCTAGTTGTCACTTCCCTGTCGTATTCTACAGTCAGACACATGACACGCGGCACGTCCCGGTAGGTCAACGTGTACCGCACATTGGGTCCTTCTATAGGGTAGTCGGACCTGCGGCCCGACTACCCTATCGCTCCACGCCGGGCCGACCCGCCGCCACAGGGGATGGTTCGCCGTCCCCGAGTGGCAGCGCCCGACCAGGATTTGCAGTCCGGGGGATACCCATCGCGCCGCGCCGTCCGGCTCAGGTCGGGCGGCAGGCACGCTGTCAACCCGAACTCCTCCTCACTAGGGCGCGGCAATACATCGGCCCGGCACTGGAGAGCGATAATCGCGGCCTTATCAGGGAGGAAGTGTCTTATGGCGACGACAAATGGCGTGCCGACGGGCCTGATGCCCCGGCTGATCTGGCAGGAAGTGGTGGTCTGGGAATATGAGCGTGGTCTGCTGTACCGCGAAGGGCGCTTCGTGCGTGTGTTGGAGCCGGGACGCTACCGGTTCTGGCGATGGCATAAAGTCCGCGTAGTGAAAGTCGGCACGCGGCAGATGAGCGAGGTCATCACCGGGCAGGAGATCCTGACGGCGGACAAGATCGAAGTTCGCATCAGCCTGATCGCGCAGTACACCGTCTCCGATCCGGCGCTGGCGATCAACTCCGTCGAATCGTACACCGACCAGCTTCACCAGGATTTGCAGCTTGTCCTGCGAGAAGCCGTTGCCAGCCGCAACATCGATCAACTGCTGGAAGCCCGTGAGGAGATCAGCGCCGGGCTTTTACAACAGGTCGCGCCGCAGGCGCTGACCTATGGCGTTACGCTGCGGCGCGTCGGCATCCGCGACATTGTGCTGCCCGGCGTGGTACGCAACGTGTTCCTGAAGGAGGTCGAGGCGGATCGCACAGGCCGCGCCGACCTGATCCGCGCGCGGCACGAGGTGGCAGCAGCACGCGCCCGATCCAACACCGCGCGTATCCTGGCCGAAAATCCGAACGTGGCGCGAATGCAGGAGATCGACGCGCTGGTCAACCTGGCGGGCAAGGCGGGCAACGTCGTGCTGCTGCCCAGTCTGGCCGATCTACTCGTGCCGCGCAGCACCGACACGACGGTCAGCGGGAATGGCAACGCGCACGAGGAGGACTGATCCTTTGCAGCCCCTCTCCACTTGCGGAGTTCATCACCGACACTTTCGCGTTTGGGCATCGGTTCGCCTCACCCCCAACCCCTCTCCACGCTGGTGGAGAGGGGAGTCTTCTCCCCTCGATTCCCCCTCTCTGCTGGCGGAGAGGGGGCAGGGGAGTGAGGTTCTGGCACGCAGGAGTCGCAGCCATGTGGAATAATCTGCCTGGGCCGATTCGCAAGCTGTTCGGGCTGTTCGCCAATCCATACCGGCCTCCGGTGGAACACCCCTATGAGTGGCCGCTGTATATGCTGGCGACCTATCGCCTGGGCCTGAGCATGGACGTTGCCTACAAACTGATGGACGGCGGCCTGATGCCGCCGCGCTTCCGTTACCGCCATTTCAGCATCCCCAAAAAAGACGGATCACCGCGCGAGATTGTCGAGCCGGGGCCAATGCTCAAGGTTGTGCAGCGCAAAATCCTGCGGTTGTACCTGAGCAAACCCAACCCGCACCCTGCCGCGCTGGGCTTCCGGCGCAAAAAGTCGATTGCGGATCATGCCTGGGCACATGCGGGCGCGGCTACCATCATCACGGCAGACATCGAGGATTTCTTCCCCAACACCACCCGCCAGCGCGTCAAAAGCTGGTGGCACGCGCAAGGCTTCTCGACGCTGGAAACGCGGCTGCTGACCAGCCTGACGACGTATCGGGGCAGTCTGCCGCAAGGCGCGCCGACCAGCCCGGCCCTCAGCAACCTGGTCAACGCCGAGATGGACGCCGCGCTGGATCGCCGGGCACGTCAGAGCGGAGGCACGTATACGCGCTACGCCGACGATCTGGTCTTTAGCTGGCCGCACGGTTGGGAGCCGCCCGCCGACTTTGAACAGGCGGTGCGCGCCGTGCTGCGCGAGTCTGGCTACCGGCTGCATCCCCGCAAAGGCTGGCACGTCTGGCGGCGGCGCGAAGAACCGCAGATCACAGGCATCCGCCTGACCCGGCAGGGCACTGTTGATATTCCCGATTCGATGCGCCGCATCATGCACGCGCTGGCCCGCAGCGACGATAAGCACGACCAGGAACGGCTGGCGGGCTACATCGGCTACGAGCAGATGATCACACACCGCAAACCGCAATGATATTGCTCAAAGCACGGGCCTCTTTGCTTCTCCGACAGGCCAGTACTCCCCTCTCCACCAGAGTGGAGAGGGGCCGGGGGTGAGGCAAACATTTCCACGTATTGACAGCCATCCCATTTAGCCCTAAACTTATAGTATGTCGTACACAAAGCTGGTGTAACCGGGAGGTGTGGAATGGTGTTACCCGCGCTGTACGAACCCTCGCACGTAGATCGGCTGTATGAAGTTGACCTCCAGCGCGCTTACGAAGCGGGCCTTGCCGACTTTCAACGACCCGCCAGCCAGGACAAGACTCGCATCCTGGCCTGGTTGATCGACATGCAGGTCGATTTCGTTTTTCCTGCTCCGGTTGGCCGCTTGCCTGTGCCGAACGCCCTGGACGATGCTCGCCGCACGATTGAATGGCTGTATCGCAATACCCAGCGCATTACCCACATCGCGGCCTCGCTGGATACGCACACCCCGTTCCAGATTTTCTATGCAAGCTGGTGGAAAAACCCGCAGGGTGAACACCCCGCGCCGTTCACGACCATCACGGCGGAGGCGGTACGCAAGGGCCAGTGGCTGCCCACGACGGAACCGGAATGGTCGCTGTATTATGTCGAGGAGCTTGAGCGTAAGGGCAAGCGCCCGTTGACGATCTGGCCCTTCCACTGCATGGAAGGGACGACGGGCCGCGATCTGGTTCCGGCGCTCTCGGAAGCGATCATGTATCACAGCGGGGCACGGATGGCGCAGCCCACCTACCTGACCAAAGGCATGATCGCCCATACCGAATACTACTCCGTGCTGGAACCGGAGGTCGAGTATCCAAACCATCCCGAAGGCCACGCCAACACGGCCTTTGAGGACATGCTCGCCACCTTTGATCTCATCTACGTGGCCGGGCAGGCACGCAGCCATTGTGTGCTGGAATCGGTCAACTCGGTGGTGCGCTACTATTCGGGCCGGCCAGAAATCCTGAGCAAGTTGCGCTTCCTGGACGACTGCACCTCCTCTATCCCCGGCTTTGAGGAAAGCACGGAAGCGCAATTGAAGCGCTTCGCCGCGCAGGGCGTCAAGTTTGTTCATTCTACTGACGAACTAGGCTGAATGCGCTGCTCACCTCTGGTCTTGCTGAATCCGATTGGAGGCAGGCCAGAGGTGAGGTAAAACTGTTAGGCGATCTAGGCAAAGGATGTTGCGATGGACGCCATAACAGTTTCGACAGTCGTCGGCGAGGATCGACGCCTAATTATCGATTTGCCCGCCGATACGCCCATCGGGCCGGTGGACGTGGTGATCAAGCCGCGCGTTTTATCCGAAGCCGCTGTGATCAATCCGGCGCGGGAGGCGGCACGCGCCAAGCTGCTGGCTGCGGGCAAGCTGGTGGTTGATCTGGGTATCCCTCCTGGCAGCCAGCCACTACCAGATGAAAAGCTCAAGCGCCTCGCACAATTGCTATCCGGTTCGCGCTCAGTTGATGATCTGATTGACACAGACCGGGGGACGTATTGAGGACCCTATTCGCCGATACCAGTGCCATTGCCCGCCGTTATGTCAGCGAGGTCGGTTCAGGATGGGTGCTAAGTTGGGCAGTACCAGCCGCAGGCAATGTCGTGGTAATTTCGGAGTTAACAACGGTTGAAATGTTTTCGCTGTTGGCGCGCAAGCAGCGAGAGGGTCTGTTATCCGCCAACGATATTGCCCAGATACAAACTACATTTCTCATCCATGTCGAAAAGGAATATCTGGCAATTCCTCTCAGCCGCCCGGTGCTGGCTCAGGCGCGCCAGCTACTTGTCAACTATCCGTTGCGCACGCTGGACGCCATTCAACTGGCCTGCGCACAAGACGCCGTTTCGACACTCAACGAACCGATGACCTTCATCAGTGGCGATACCAACTTGCTTGCGGCGGCGGCTGCCTCGGAAGGATTTGCCGCCGACAACCCGAACCTGCATCCCTGAGACGAACAACCATGCTGGTCACGCTTACCAACGGAACAATGGAACACTACGACGACGAGCCGTTTGCGCAGGGCGGGCAGGGCGCGCTGCACCTTTCCAAAGACCGCCGCTGGGTGATCAAGCTCTACCACGAAACCGACACCAGCCGCGCCAAAGCGCTGCACCAGATCATCGAAAATTACAACGTCACCAAACAGGACGCCAGCGCTGCCTCGCTCTTTGCATGGCCGAACGCCATTGTGCAGGCCCCGCGCCTCGGCGTGCGGATGGCAAATGTTAACCTGCAATTGGAACACAGGCCGCTCACCTGGTGGATCGGGGCACGCTCTTACCGGCGCTTGCCGCCAGCCATTCGCGGCAACTGGCTGGATCGGATTCTTATTGCGGCGAACATGGCGCGCATCGCCTGGTTGCTTCATGCTACCGGGCTGTGCCACTCCGATTTCTCCGGCGATAACTTCCTTGCCAACGTGGCGAATCATCACGCAGTTCTCATTGACCTGGACAGCCTGGTTGTGCCGGACGTGCTGCCGCCGGAAATGCTCGGCACGGGCGATTACATGGCCCCGGAGATCGTGATGGGGCGGCTCAGACCCGGCAAGGGCACGGGGCCATCCATCTACACCGATCTGCATTCGCTGGCCGTGCTGATCTACCAGTTATTGCTGATGCGCCACCCGCTCAAGGGGCCGAAGCAGCACGATCCGGACTCGGAAAAAGACGACCTGCTGGCGTTGGGCGAGCGTGCCCTTTACATTGAGGACCCTGACGATTCGTCCAACCGGCCCACTGTGCCCTTTAATGGCGCGTGGCTGCTGGGCGAAGAGGTGGAGATGTTGATGCGACGGGCCTTCACGGTTGGGCTGCGCAGTCCGATGCAGCGCCCACTCGCGGCGGAATGGGGTGATGCGCTGACCCGCATGATCGAGCAGACCGTGCCCTGCGCCAACCCGGAATGCGAAGGCAAAGCCTTTGTGTTGCTGCGCGATCAGCGCGCAGTCTGTCCCTGGTGCGGCACGAAGCTGGATCGTCCGGCACAGGTTCCGGTGCTGCGTCTTTACGACGGTGCAGGGCAGGCCGGACATTATCAGGCGGGGCGCGGGCGCGTCGTGGGCTGGCAGAGCCGCAAGCTGCATCGCTGGCACGTGCAGCCGGGTCTTTCCGAACGAGCGGTGACCCGACCCGAAGAGCGCCGTCCGGTGGCCGAATTTCAGTTCAAGGGCAGCAAGTGGCTGCTGGCGAATCTATCCATCCCCGACTTGCGCGTGGTGACGCGCGGCAGCGTGCGGCAAGTTGCTGTGAACGAAAGTCTGACGCTGGAACACGGGCAGCAGTTGATCCTCGGCGGCGAGCGAGCAGCGCGTTTGGCGCTGGTGGCAATGCAGCGCTTATAAACAACGTTGCCAGATGTTGATCCGAAAGGAAGTCGCCATGAAAACGCTCTCTCGAGTCGCTCCGGTAATCTTGCTCATTTTCGCCACTGTGTTGGTTCTGGGCACGGCGCGGCTGGCCGTACCGGTGGCAGCGGCGCAGGCCAAAGAGCAGCAGACACGAACCATCGTCGTCAGTGGTCAGGCCCAGCTTAACGTTCCACCCGACGTGGTGATCATCACGATGGGGGTCGAAACCTCCGAGAAAACTATCGCCGCTTCCAAACGGCAAAACGACGAGCGGATCAAAGTTGTGCTGACTTTGATGAAGGGCCTGGGGATCGACCCGGACAGCATCAAGGTTGATTACCTGAGCGTCGGGCCGAGGTACTACGGCTCCGACGTATTCCAGGTGCGGCGGACTGTTGTCATCACGCTGAAGGATATCGCCAGGTTCGACGATCTGGTCGATGCCATCCTGCAACTGGAAGGCAGCAACCTGCTCAACGTCGATTTCCGCACGTCTGAACTGCGTAAGTATCGGGATCAGGCGCGCTCGCTGGCGATGAAGGCCGCCAAAGAGAAAGCCGACGCGATGGCGGGCGAACTGGGACAAAAGGTCGGCAGGCCGATCTCCATCGTGGAAGACCAGAATAACTGGTGGTCCTACTACAATTTCTATTCGGCATATTATGGCTATGGTCGCTCGAGTGCGGGCGCGAACGTCGTCCAGAACGTCCAGAACGTTCAGCCGCTTGACACAGGCGCGAGTGCGGTGGGCGGCGATACCAGCGTTGCGCCGGGCCAGATCAGCGTCCAGGCCAAAGTGACGGTCACCTTTGAACTGGCCGATTAAGCGTTGATAATGGGATGAGGCGAGAAACTGCCCGTTCGATTCGTGTTTTTCCAGAGTATGGTCGGCTCCCACGATGTCGATTACGTCGCTGACGGAACTGCGCGAGGCATTGCGTACCGCCTCCCCCGGCGCTACGATTCAGCTTGCACCAGGGGAATACCCTGGCCCGTTGGTGATTGATACGCCCGTCACACTGCGCGGGCTGCACCGCAAGACAGTGCTATGGCGGCGCGGTGGCCCGGTGATCTATGTGCGGGCGTCGGGTGTCCGGCTGGATAGCCTGCTGATCGAACGAACTGTCGAGACGCAAGGGCCACTGGTCATTCACAATGCAGGCTGCACACCCATAGGTAAAGAGTCAATGCAAGTGGATTCGCTGGTCAACCTGGGCGAACTCATCCCCGGTTCGACCTTGCTGCTGCCATTGGAGATACAAACCGCTGCCCGCGCCGAGATCGCTGTCACAGGGCTGTACGGCGCGCGTGTTTCGCCTTCCACGCTCGACACGCCCGGCAAACACCTGGTCTGGCTGACGCTCGACGGCAACACGCTGCTGCGCGGTGAAATCCTGCTCGGCGAAATGACACTGCGCGAGGGCAACACGACTCGTTACCTGTGGCTCTCTGGCACGGTGCTGGACAATGCCCCGCCAGAAGCAAATTACTGTCTGGCAGCGAAGAAAACCAGACTTTTCCCCTCGATCAGTGGCCTGATGCTGGACGGCGCACAACTTTCCGTGCTGGACGGCGGGCAGGCGCTCACCGGACGCTATGCATTTGTAGGACGTGATTCCCTCACCGGGGCGTTGTTCGTGCATTTGCCGGGCAAGCCGCCTCTGCCGGTCATGGTCAATGGGCTGGCGCTCGATCCGCTGACGCGCGTGCTGCTCCACGAAAAGGATACGATCAAGATCGGCGGCCTCGCGCTGACCGTGCAGCCTGCCGACTCATTGCCCTTCGACCTGACCCCGCAGTCGCTCACCTTCGCCGATTTTGACGAGCATTTCCCCGGCGCGCTGGCTCTGGCGCTGGACACGGGCAAAAGCGCCTGGAAAGGCCGCGCCGTGCCCACCGTGCCCTGGCTGGACGTGACCCCAACTGGCGACCTGCGCGTTCCGGCCACACGCAGCCATACCTGGACGGTGCAGCTTAACAGCGAGGCGTTGGCGCTGCCCAACGGGCTGCACGAGGTTAATGGCGGTGTCATGGTCATCAGTTCGAGCGCGGTGGTCAGCGTGGACGTGCGGCTCAACGTGTGCCGTCCCGACGTGCTGCTGCAAGTCCCGGCGCTGGACGTGGGCGCCCTGGAACAGGGCTGGCCTGTCGATCACACCCTGAGCGTGCCCATCGGCAACCTGGGGCGGAGCGCATGGACAGGCACGGTCAGGTCGGGCGTTCCCTGGCTGGAAGTGGTCACGCCCATGCCGGTCACTTGCGGTGCATGGTCGGAAATCAACGTGGACGTGCGTTTTGTGCCCGCCTGGGAACAACTGGCCGTCGGCATCCACGAGATTCCGGGGGCGCTGGTCGTCGCCGGGCCGGGTGGCGATCTGCCGATCACGGCGCGCATCGAGATCACGCCTCCGCACGGCCATCTGACGGCGCTGGTGGACATGATCGCCTTTGACGAGGTGGAACGCAATGCGCCGCTGCCAACGGCGGTTTTGCCGGTGCGCAATGATGGTGGCGGCGTATGGGCTGGCACGATCACCGCCGTGACCAACTGGGTGCGGGCTAACCCTGACCAGATAGCGGTTGAACCCGGCACAACCGCCGAGATCGAGGTCAGTTTGCTGGACGTGCCCGCTGAACTGGCCCTGAACACGCCCGTGCTGATCGATGAACTGCAACTGACGGATGGCGACTCGACGCTGACCGTCGGCGTACAAATGACCGTCGTCGAACTGCCACCATACCTGGTTGCCAGCCCGGTCAACTTCCCACCGTTTGTCAAGGGCGACAACCCACCGGAGGCGCAGCTTCGCATTTACAACAACGGCCCCTCACGCTGGAAGGGTTCGGTCACGGCTACGCTGCCCTGGCTGACCGTGCCGCAGGGCATGTTTACCTGCGAACCGGGGGATAACGTTCCGATCACAGTCACGCTGAACGGCAAAGCGCCGGACGCGCTCAAAATCGGTTTCAGCCAGTGGGAGGATGCACTCGAAATCAGCGGCGGGCGAGCGCGTGTGACGGCTGCCGTTTACGTCGATCTACGCGAACCGATCTCCGACATTCACCTGGATACGCCCATTCTCAATTTCGGCCAATTTGACGGTGCCAGTACCGGCGAACTGCCCGCGCAAACGGTGCGGCTGGTCAATGCCAGCCCGGCAGTCTGGAAAGGTAAGGTCGAACTGGGGGCGGCCTGGCTGTCGCTGCGCGGCCCGGCGCGGGCCTTCGACCTCGACGTGCCGGGCATGAGCGTGGCCGAGTTTGCCGTCGCGCTCAACGACTCGGCGCGTTACCTGCTGCCGGGCATGACGATGGAAGATCGCGCCGTCTCGATCTCCGGGCGTGATCCGTCTTCGACACAGGAATTGACGGTACGCGCCCTGCTCGTCCTCAACGAGTGGTCACCGCTCATCTCAGTTTCGCCGGAAAAGCTCACCTTGTCCGACGACAGCACGCAGCAGATCATAGTGCGCAACGATGGATCGCAGCACTGGACGTTGCAGGTTCACGCGGCATCGTGGCTGGACGTAACACCCGCTGAATTCACGCTGGGCGCGGGGCAATCGCAAACGCTGAACGTAGGCCGGGCGATTGGCCCCTTTGCGGACATCACCGGCGATCCGCGTGCCATCGTCATCGCCGGGCCAGGCCGCGAAACGAGTGTTGAAGTGGAGATCGTTGCGCCGGGTGGCTGATCCGATTTACGCGCACGTCCTGCTAGATACATCCGCCTCGATGTACGGCGCGCCGCTGGAATCGCTCAAACAGGGCGTGCAATTGCTCTTTGGAACGTTCATTTCCCGCAGCAAACGCCCCATCCACGTCCGGCTGATCGGCTACGAGAGCAACGCCCGCGAACTCGTCCCGCTTCAGCACGTGATCGGGCTGGAACTGCCGCCGCTGGATGCAGCCGGGTCATCTGGCCTGGGGGGCGCGCTGCGCTTGCTCGCCAGCACCATGCCCGACCACGACCCCTCGCTGGTCTACATCTTCACCGATGGAGAACCGACGGACGATTGGGAACCGGCCCTCGGCCCGCTGCGTGCCCGCGTGCGGGCGATAGTGGCGATTGTCTGCGGCCTGACGGCACACGGAACCGTGCTGGCTCCGGCCCTGGATCGCGTGCTGCAAATGCGCGAGGTAACGCCGGACGTGCTGTTCGATACCTTCCGCGCCCACGTGTGAATACCTGGCATTGACCTCACCCGCCTCAGCGCACATTCTTGATCGCTGCTACAATGGTGTTCAAATGGCGGGAGGGCGGTGGTGTGATCACTCTGTCAGCTCAAGCAGACAGCTTCATAGAAGAAGGTTCTGCTTTTAAGCAACAGCTTCTCAGGCTACGCATGAGCGACTGCGCTACGTTGACGCCTGAAGGCCCGAACGG